>Ga0207878_100048_pt1 | contig 184185 bp, 160 predicted proteins | sample LinPmetageLP41_FD_184053 | JGI IMG/M metagenome (GOLD analysis project Ga0207878, IMG submission 184053) | Marine viral communities from the Pacific Ocean - LP-41 (SPAdes) | ecosystem: Environmental > Aquatic > Marine > Oceanic | place: Pacific Ocean | collected 2010-08-27
ACACCATCCGCCCCGGTGTCATCCGCACTACTATCCACGCCAGCGGCGGCAACCCGGACAAACCCGACGTGGCCGGTAGTGTGATCCCCATGGGCCGCATCGGTGAGCCGGAAGAGATCGCCAACGGTATTCTGTGGCTGGCCGAGGCGGGGTTTACGACGGGAGCGCTCGTCGACATCGACGGCGGCGTTTAAGAGAGGTCGGGCCTGCGCGAGCGATTGGCGTTGTTGCACGGCGCGCGCGGGCCTCGCCTAACCCCCTGTTATGTCTCGTTCCTTACGCGCCGTGCGCCTAGCCACTCATCTCGCTCGTGCCTCGAGGCTTAGGCCATCGAAAGCCGGATCAGGTAACATTGCTAACTCGCAACCCTGGCTCGTAGCTCGTAGCTCGTAGCTCGTAGCCCGTAGCCCGTAGCCCGTAGCCCGTCATCAACGGAATGTCATGACCCAAGTCGATTTCTACATCCTGCCCGATACCACGCTGGAAGCGCGGCTCAACTTCGCCTGCCGCCTGGCAGAGACGATCTATCGCAAGGGTTATCAGCTGCACATCCACACGCAGGACGAGGCCATGGCCCGCGAGCTGGACGAGCTGTTGTGGACGTTCCGGGAGGATAGCTACGTCCCCCATCGGGTGGCGGGTGACGCCATGGACCCGGCGCCGCCAGTGACGATCGGCTGGGAAGCCGTACCCGAGCCGGGCGTTCAGGCAATGCTCAATCTGCATGACGAGATCCCCGAGTGGTTCTCGCGCCTGGAGCGTGTCGCCGAGATCATCAACCAGCACCAGGACGTGCTGCGCACCAAGCGCGCCTGCTGGAAGACCTACAAGGATCGGGGGTATCGCGTCGAGGCGCACAAACTCTGACCAGCGCTACCGACTGACGGCTTGCCCCTCGGCGCAGACACACCGGCCTGACTCCGAAGCCGTCGACAAGGTATAATCCCCGCCATTTTTCGCTACGCGGCATTTCGCCGTGCCGCGTGTCGTCGTCACCGATTCGAGCCCGATAGCCGCCATGGACAAGACCTACCAACCCGATCAGATCGAAACCCGCTGGTACGAACGCTGGGAAGCCGACAACCGTTTCGCCCCGAGCGGTGAAGGCGAGCCGTTCTCGATCATGATCCCGCCGCCCAATGTGACCGGTAGCCTGCACATGGGCCACGCCTTCCAGGACACGATCATGGACACGCTGGTGCGCTGGAAGCGCATGCGCGGCAATAACACGCTATGGCAGGTCGGCACCGACCACGCCGGTATCGCCACGCAGATGCTGGTGGAGCGTAAATTGGCGGCGGAAACCGGCCAGACCCGGCATGACCTGGGCCGCGAGGCGTTCACCGACAAGATCTGGGAGTGGAAGGCGGAGTCCGGCGGCCACATCACCCGCCAGCTGCGGCGCATGGGCGCCAGCGTCGATTGGAGCCGCGAGCGTTTCACCATGGACGACGGCTTCTACAAGGCGGTGCAGGAAGTCTTCGTGCGCCTGCATGACGAAGGCCTTATCTATCGCGGCAAGCGCCTGGTCAACTGGGATCCGACGCTGCACACGGCGATCTCCGATCTCGAGGTGGAAAACCGCGAACAGCAGGGCCAATTCTGGCACTTCCGCTATCCGCTGGCCGATGGCGTCACGACCGCCGATGGTAAGGACTATCTGATCGTTGCCACCACGCGCCCGGAAACGCTGCTTGGCGACACCGGCGTGGCGGTCAATCCGGAAGATCCGCGCTACGCCTCGCTGATCGGCAAGTTCATCGAGTTACCGCTGGTCGGCCGTCGGATTCCGATCATCGCCGACGAACATGCTGACATGGAGAAAGGCTCGGGCTGCGTCAAGATCACCCCGGCGCACGACTTCAACGACTACGAGGTCGGCAAGCGCCACGATCACGCGCTGATCAACGTCTTTTCGCAGGACGCTGCCGTCCTCGAACGCGCCGAGGTGTTCGACTTGCAGGGCCGCCCGCTGCCCGATATCGATGCCACGTTGCCTACCGCCTACGCAGGGCTCGACCGCTATGTCGCCCGTGAGCGGATCGTCGCCGACATGGACGCCACCGGTCTGCTCGAAAAAATCGAGACGGTCACCAATACCCTGCCCTATGGCGATCGTTCCGGCGACGTCATCGAGCCGCTGCTGACCGATCAATGGTTCGTCGCCGTCGAGAAGCTGGCCAAGCCGGCGATCGAAGCGGTCGAAAACGGCGACATCGAGTTCGTGCCCAAGAACTACGAGAACATGTACTTCGCCTGGATGCGCGATCTGCAGGACTGGTGCATCTCGCGCCAGCTGTGGTGGGGCCATCGCATTCCGGCCTGGTACGACGCCGAGGGCAAGGTCTACGTCGCCCGCACCGAACAGGAAGCCCGCGACAAACACGGGATCGCGGCCGACGTGACGCTGACCCAGGACGACGACGTGCTCGACACCTGGTTCAGCTCGGGCCTGTGGACCTTCGGCACCCTGGGCTGGCCGGAAAAGACGCCTGAGCTCGAGACCTTCCACTCGACCAGCGTGCTGGTCACGGGTTTCGATATCATCTTCTTCTGGGTCGCACGGATGATCATGCTGACCGGCCACTTCACCGGCGAGGTGCCGTTCAAGACCGTCTACGTCCACGGCTTGGTGCGCGACGCCCAGGGTCAGAAGATGTCCAAGTCCAAAGGCAACGTGCTCGATCCCATCGACCTGATCGACGGCATCGACCTGGAAACCCTGGTCGCCAAGCGCACCAGCAACATGATGCAGCCGCAGAAGGCCCGCGCGATCGAGAAAGCGACGCGCAGCGAGTTCCCCGACGGCATCGAATCCCACGGCACCGACGCGCTGCGTTACACCTTCCTGTCGCTGGCGACCACCGGTCGCGACATCAAGTTCGACATGGGCCGCCTCGACGGCTATCGCAATTTCTGCAACAAGCTGTGGAATGCCTCGCGCTACGTGCTGATGAACACGGAAAATCAGGATGTCGGCCCTGAATCGGAAAGTGACAGTGGCGACGCTGTCGAGCTGTCATTGGCCGACCGCTGGATCATCTCCCGCCTGCAGCAGACCGAAGCGCAGGTCACCAAGGCGCTCGAAGAGTATCGCTTCGACCATGCCTCCCAGGCGCTCTACGACTTCGTCTGGAACGAGTACTGCGACTGGTACCTGGAGCTTTCCAAGCCGGTACTATGGGACGAGAACGCCTCCGAAGAGGCCAAGCGCGGCACCCGCCGCACGCTGGTCCGCGTTCTCGAAGTCATTCTGCGTCTGGCGCATCCGATGATGCCGTTCATCTCCGAAGAGATCTGGCAGCGCGTCGCCCCGCTGGCCGGAACGCGGTCGAAGGATGACGACAGCCTGATGACGCAGCCGTGGCCGCAAGCGGATGCATCACGCATCGACGAGCAGTCGATTCGCGACATCGAATGGCTCAAGGGCGTGATCGTCGCGGTGCGTAATATCCGCGCCGAGATGAACATCGCCCCCGGCAAACCGCTGGACGCCCTGCTGACCAAGGGCGCCGCCGGCGACCGCGAGCGTCTCGAGGCCAATCGGCTGTTCCTCTCCAAGCTGGCCAAGCTCGAGAGCGTCAGCTGGCTCGACGATCCCGAGCAGGCGCCGCTGTCGGCGACCCAACTGGTCGGCGATATGGAAGTGCTGGTGCCGATGGCCGACCTGATCGACAAGGACGCGGAGCTTTCGCGCCTGGCCAAGGAGATCGACAAGCAGGACAAGCTGATCGTCGGCATCGAGAAGAAGCTCGGCAACGAAAGCTTCACCGCCAAGGCACCCGAAGCCGTGGTCGAGAAGGAGCGCGGTAAGCTCCGAGAGTATCTGGCGGCGCGCCAGGTGCTGGTCGAGCAGCGTGCCAAAATCATGGACTTGTAAGCGCATACGGCACGCACAAAAACACGAAACCGATCCGGGGACTGTCGGCGATCCCGCTCAGGCCTCGTCGGTTTCCAGCGCGCGTTCGACCCCCTGGGCCAAACGTTGCGCGTTGTTCGACGTGGCGGCATCCGAATAACCCTCGGCGACGACCTGGTCGCGCCCGGCCGACTTGGCAGCGTAGAGTCGTCGGTCGGCCAGTTCGATCAGATCCCGTAGATGCAGCCCCTCATCCGATGTCGCAATACCCATCGATAGCGTCACTGACAGCTCGATGCCATCGAGTCGGCAGGGATGACTCGCCAGCCACTCGCGAATGCGCGTGGCGGCAACGATGCCTTCGCCTTTCCCCGCGCCGGGTAGCAGCATCAGGAACTCCTCTCCCCCCACCCGCCCGACGCTATCTTCGCTACGCAAAGACCCGCGCAGCAGGCCGGCCAGATGACGGAGCACTGCATCGCCAGCGGAATGGCCATGATTGTCATTGATCTCCTTGAAGCGATCGGCGTCCACCAGCACGACGGCGAAATCACGTTGCGCGCCCCAATGAACGGAAGCTCGTTCGAAGATCGCACGCCGGTTGAGCACGCGTGTCAGCGAGTCATACATGGCATCCCTGCGGTAGCGATGTTCATGGTGATCGGTGATCGCCAACATGCGTAGAATCACCGCACACAACATGACGAAGACCAATCCTAGCCCCAGGTCGGAGAGCCATGTATCGATCGTCGATAACCTCGTGTCCGTGGCATGCAGCGATGGCAGATGGAGTACGCCAAGAGATAGCGTAATCAAGCAGGCAGTAGCCAGAACCTTGGTGCGGCGCCGGAGATCGGCCAGCATCAGCTCGACTTCGGCGAGCAGCAGATAATAGATCAAGCTGGTTTGATCGGCGGCAACGGCAACGCCGACGATAACGAAAACGAGAAAAGTACTGAGCTTGATCGTCAATGCCGTGGCCACGAAAAGTCGACGATGTAACACCAGGGCCAACGCATAACCCGCCAGGCAGAGTAGATTGAGCCCGCCCAGCAACGGACGGCCGACGAGATACAGCAAAGGCGCCACTGCCAGTTGCAGACATAGCGCCATCAGATAGATCTCGGCCATGATCTCGAAGCTGCGTCGGCGCTCCGCGGGCAGTGAATCGGGCGCCTCGGTGCATTGCCGCCAGAGCTTGGTGCATTTCCGCCGGATAGAGAAGAACAGGCTCCGCATGCGCGACTCGTTATTGTGTTTGGGTGCGACCCTTATCGAGAATTCTTCTCGGCCTGACCCCTTCGGGCAACGTTCTACCGGGCTGAACATTGGCCCGGCACCGAGTGGAGAACTACCGAAGTATCGCCGCTTTTGAGAACAAGCGACATTGAGGAATCGCTAATCATACTGTAATCCAAAGATTACAAATTGATACCAAAAAATTTGAGCCATGAAACCGGCATCAGTTCTGGTAGCCTAAGCGCGCCGAGATGGCACCGGAACCAAGGATAATACGGATATCCCTATGCGCATTCTGCACAACGAAGATCTGGGCAAGCTGCTGCTACGACTGTGTGTCGGCATTCTGATCCTGCTTCACGGCATCAGCAAGCTGATGGACCCGACCAGCCTCAACGGTATCGCCCACGAGCTGTCGGGAATGGGCATGCCCTCGTTCGTCGCTTATGGCGTTCTGGTCGGCGAGATCGTCGCACCGCTGATGGCGATCGTAGGTTGGCAGGCCCGTATCGGCGGGCTATTGATGGCCGTCAATATGGTCGTGGCACTGATTCTCGTCCATACCTCACAGTTGTGGACGCTCAATGGCCAGGGTGGCTGGACGCTGGAACTGCAAGGCATGTTCCTGTTCGGCGCGCTGTCAGTGATGTTTCTGGGTAGCGGACGCATGGCGGCCCGCCCGGACTGAGGTTTGGCACCGCTCGCGTCCTTAAGCTTTCAGCCGGCAACCCAGACTCATACCCTCAATGCCTCCAAGCGCCGATCCAGTAATTCGGGGAAGCGCTTGAACCAGCGCTGATTGAGCGGCGATGGGTGTGGCAGTGGTGCGAGGACGAAGCGTTTGCTCTCTCCATTGTCCAGCGTCAAGTCGGTGACATGCGTCGCGGTGAAGCGATCTTCCCGTGACCAGAAGGCATCCAGCGCGTCACGAACCTCCCGCGGCTGACCAATGCCGAACCATAAAAACGCCTCGCGCCCCAGCGTGATCACTTGATCGCCTTGCCATTGTCGTGTCAACAGCGTCGCCACCAGCGGCTGAAAACGCCGTTTCACGGCCATCGACCAGGCCTTGTTGCCCAATGGCTTGTAGGGAACGGTATTGATCCAGAAAAAATCCTCGCCTACGGCCAGTGACGCTTCGAAGTCCGGTAGCGGTTGCCCATGACGGTGACGATAGAGCGCGTCCCGCACCTTCTGCCCGCCTGCACCGACGAACGGCAACCCCACTTCGACCTCTTTCTTGCCGGGATCCCGTCCGAAGATAGCGAGCTTGGCGTCTTTGGGTCCAAGACCAATGATCGGCGTCAGCGGATCTCGATCGAACTGATGATAGACGTCGCGATCCAGTCGATCGAGCTCGGCGGCTTCCTGGCGCATTGCCTTCTCGATCTTGGCCGGGGGAGATTGAGCTTGATGATTCATGCGCTTTCCTTAGCTATCAATAGGCCACCCATCGACTTTTGTCGGTCCTCAGTTCCACTGAGCATTGAGTACCAGCAAGGCAGCATTGAGATAGGTGGCGAAACTGACCCACACCAGGTACGGCACGAGCAATCCGGCAGCAAACCGCGAATGGCGCCAGAACGTCACGATCGCCCACACGATCAGCCCCCACATCAGCAGCAGATCGAGCAGCCCGATCAGCATCCAGTGAGCGCCGAAGAACAGCCACGACCATAGACCGTTCGCGACCAATTGCAGCACGAAAGGCGTCAACGTCGCCCGACGCTCGCCGTGAGGCACGCTCAAGGTGACCTTCCACGCCGCCACCGCCATCATCAGGTACAGCAACGTCCAGGCAGTAGGGAATAGCCAGTCGGGCGGCGTTAAAGGCGGTTTGACGAGCGCGGCATACCACTCTCCGGGCGGCGCTAGAATGCCGCTGCTGGCGGCAATCGCCACCAGCAGCAGCCAACCGCAGAAAATAAGACTCGAACGGCTCACGGTAATTACCAGCTACCCGTGTTTTCCATCGAAGCCCAAGGCTCCTTGGTTTCCAGTGCATCACCTTTCTGCAGCAGCTCGATGGAAATGCCGTCCGGCGAGCGCACGAAGGCCATATGGCCATCTCGAGGCGGACGATTGATGGTGACACCACCCGCCTGCAACTTTTCGCACAGGGCGTAGATGTCATCGACGCGATAGGCCAGGTGACCGAAGTTACGTCCTCCGGTATACGTTTCCGGGTCCCAGTTGTAGGTCAACTCGACCATCGGTGATTGCTCGGCCTTGGCCCGTGGCGTGTCGTTGGGCGTTGCCAGGAAGACCAGCGTAAAGCGCCCCTTCTCGTTCTCCTTGCGCGAGACTTCCTGCAGACCCAGCAGACCACAGTAGAAGTGCAGAGAAGCGTCGAGATCGGCGACGCGAACCATCGTATGAAGGTATTCCATGGAAATCTTCCTGTTTCGTCAGTGTATTGAACCACTCTAGCGTAGACCACGACCGCCGTTCGGTGAATCTCCCGCCTCTCGCGATCAGTCGGGCCTGATCGCCATGCGACCGCTGCCCAAAAACATCACGGCCAGTGCGGCGAAGAAGTACATCCCCTGCAGCTCCAGCGCCCAGCCGCCCTGCTCGTTGAGTGTCCCCAATTGGGGTAGATGGACCAGCAGGACCGCAACGACCATGTTGCCGGCCATCAGCAGGCCGCCGATTCGCGCCCGCCAACCGACGATCGCCATCAGCGGCCCCACCACTTCACCCAGCACTACGCCGTAGGCGAGGAACGCCGGAAGACCCACTCCTGCCAGCATCTGGCCCAAGCCGTCGAAGCTGCCCGGATGAATGACCTTGTTGATGCCATGGAAAAGAATCAGGATGCCGACGCACAGGCGAACGATCAGTTTGCCGAGATCATCGTTTTTAAGCAGTTGATGCATGCTGAAGTCTCCGGGCCATTAAAATCGCGATGAAACGTACTGGCCGATCGCCTGCTGCGCCTCTTTCAGAGACTGCTGCTTGCGCTCATCGCCCATGTTGAGGCCTTCCGCGTAGATCGTGTGAACATCCTTGATGCCGATCAGCCCCAGCATGTGCTTGAGATGCGGCGTTTGGGAATCCATCTCCGTACCGGCATACATGCCGCCGCGCGCCGCCAGAATCAGACCGGACTTGTTCTCCAGCAGCCCCACCGGACCGTTGGCGGTATATTGAAAGGTCTTGCCGGCGCGCAGGATGCGGTCGAACCAGGACTTGAGCTGGCTGGGAATACCCAGGTTGTAGAGCGGTACGGCCAGCACCAGCACGTCATGGGTTTCGATCTCGGCCAGCAGCTCATCGGAGATCCGCGCCAGATTCTGCTGTTCGGCGCTGCGTTCGGCAGGCTCGGTCATCCAGCTCGTCATTTCGACGCCAGTGAGATGAGGCAGTGCCTGTTCGACCACATTGCGCTCGGTGAGCTCGACGTCGAGACCTTCCAGGGCCGCCTTGAAGGATGCCGCCAGTGCACGGGACTGACCGTCTTCGCCGAAAAGGGAACTGGTAATGAGAAGAACGCGTTGTGTCATGGGTCTGCCTCCAATACTGGGTCAATAAAGCAAGAAGCCGACGTGCGCCGGCTAACGTTGGAAGCATTATTCATAGTATTTTTTGAAATGAAAAACGCGAAATATGGCGTGAAACGTTCGCTTTTATCGATTCATTCCTCGTTATGCAACGTCAGTGAACGCCTTGGCATTTGTAAGGAAAATCAGCGCCTAGCCTCGACACCCTGCCCGCAGCCTTGAAATTCCCGATCGCCGTAACGCAGCGTCACCTTGACCGGCCACGGCTTACCACTCATGTCGTCGAAACAGGCACCGGCTCGCAGATCCAGCTCCATGGGATAACGACCACTGTCGCTGACCAGCACCATGCGCGCGTCGCCACCGTTCTTCACCGAGGCGACGCGGTAGTCGAACGTATCCTTGGCCTGACCGTAATCGGACACCAGTGTCAGCGAGTGGCTGTTGCGGTCCAGTGATACGTTCCAGCCCGGCTCGTTGCCGCCGGCATAGAAGATACTTTCGGGATGTTCGCTGCGCGTGGTCGTCTCGCGGTCATCCGCCACGGTACAGACCAGTCGGCCATTGTCGCTTTCGACCTGGGCATCGCGGCCTTGGCGCCAGAACGATACGCCGCCGAGTTCATAACGCGAGCCGGTACCGACTACGGCTCTAGGCAACTCGGTCTCACCCAGCGCCGTCCAAAGCCGCAGCCGTTTTTCGTCGGGTGTCGTCGTAACCAGATCCTGAGACGGCGTGCAGCGCCAAGCCGTGAAGCGCTCGCCACCGTCAGCAAAGAAGGTACTCGGCATCAGCGGTGATTTGAGCGCGGCCAACTCCGATGGTGCGGTAGCGTTCTCATCGTACTGTGCACCGCCGGCGCAGCCTGCCAGCAGGAGCGCGCCGACCGACAAGGCCAACCAGCGAACCGATGATTGATGGCGATAGAGAGCGCGGCGGTCTCTGCCAGCCTGAGGCGCTTTGAACATGAGAAGATTCCCGAGAAATGTCTGAACACGAATAGCTGTCATAAAAAAGCGCCGCGAGATCGTCTCGCGGCGCAACGCTCAGCCTATCATGTCGAGTCGATCCACGGGGACCGCCTGCCCGCCGTTCGCTCAGGCGTAGCGTTTACGCAGTTCACGGGCAGCATCGACCATGTTGGCCAACGCCGGCTCCACTTCGGCCCAGCCGCGGGTCTTGAGACCGCAATCGGGGTTGACCCAGAGGCGCTCGGCAGGAATCTTCTCCGCCGCCTTGGCCATAAGATCGATCATCCAGGCGCGCTCGGGAATGTTCGGCGAATGAATGTCGTAGACGCCGGGCCCGATCTCATTCGGGTAATCGAAGTGCTGGAAAGCATCGAGCAGCTCCATGTCCGAACGTGACGTCTCGATGGTGATGACATCGGCATCCATCGCCGCAATGGCGCCAATGATGTCGTTGAACTCGGCATAGCACATGTGGGTGTGAATCTGGGTCTCGTCCGCCACTACCGCCGCACTGAGCTGGAAGCACTCCACCGCCCAGTCTAGATACGCCTGCCACTCGGCCTGACGCAACGGTAGCCCCTCGCGCAGCGCCGGCTCGTCGATCTGAATGATGGCGATGCCGGCACGCTCCAGGTCGGCGACCTCGTCGCGCAGCGCCAAGGCAATCTGGCGGCAGGTCGTCGCCCGCGACTGGTCATCGCGCACGAACGACCACTGCAGGATGGTCACCGGACCGGTGAGCATGCCCTTCATCGGCTTGTCGGTGAGCGACTGGGCGTATTCGCTCCAGCGCACGGTCATCGCTTCGGGGCGCGTCACGTCTCCGAAGATCACCGGCGGCTTGACGCAGCGGGAGCCATAGCTCTGCACCCAGCCGTTCTGGGTAAAAGCAAATCCATCGAGCTGCTCGCCAAAGTACTCGACCATGTCGTTACGCTCGGCTTCGCCATGCACCGGCACGTCGAGTCCCAGCTGCGCCTGACGTTCGACCACCAGCGCGATCTCTTTGCGCATGCGGGCTTCGTAATCCGCCACACCCAGCTCGCCCCGTTTGAAATCGCGGCGTGCCGTGCGAATTTCCTGCGTCTGCGGGAAAGAGCCGATCGACGTCGTCGGGAACAGTGGCAGATTGAGCCGCTCACGCTGTGCCGCCGCCCGTGCCGTGTAGACGTTGGCGCGACGCGTGTCGGCCTCACCGACATGAGCCAGACGCTCGGCGACCTGCGGCTTGTGGATGCGCTGCGATTCTCGCCGCGCCGCCACCGCGCGACTGGCATTCTCGACGCGCTGACGGTCCGCCGACGTTTCGACGCCATCGAGCACGTGAGCCAGGGTCACGACTTCATCGAGCTTCTGACGCGCAAACGCCAGCCAGCCCTTCAATTCGGGGTCCAGCTTGGTTTCGTTATCCAGATCCACCGGCACGTGGAGCAGCGAGCAGCTCGGCGCGAGCCACAGCCGATCGCCCAGACGCGCCTTGGCGTCCTTCAACTCGCCAGCGAGGCGATTCAGATCGGCACGCCAGATATTGCGGCCGTCGATCGCACCGACGGAGAGTGTCTTGTAAGGCGGCAGACGATCGAGCACCGCCGTCAGCTGCTGTGGCGCGCGTACCAGATCTACGTGCAGCCCCTCGACCGGCAGCGATACCGCCAGCCCCAGGTTGTCGCCAAGGCCGCCGAAGTAGCTCGCCACCAACAGTTTCACCGGCGTCGACTGCAGCTGGTTATAGGCGGACTCGAACGCCCGCTGCCACTCGCTCGGCAGGTCCTGAACCAGCGCCGGCTCGTCCAGTTGTACCCACTCGACGCCGGCATCGGCGAGCCGACCCAGGATCTGGCCGTAGGTCGAAACCAGATCGTCGAGCAGGGAAAGACGCTCAAGACCTTCGCTCTTGGATTTGGCCAGCCACAACCAAGTGACGGGACCGGTCAGTGCCACCTTCACCGGATGCCCTTCTGCCTTGGCTTCGGCGACTTCCTCGAACAATCGCTCGCTGGCGAGCCGGAACGTTTGCCCGTCGTAGAGCTCCGGCACCAGATAGTGGTAGTTGGTGTCGAAATACTTGGTCATTTCGCACGCCGCCGCCGGCTCACCGGACGGCGCCCGACCGCGAGCCATGCGGAAACTGGTATCGAGATCGACCTCGCCGTCGATGTGGCCGAAGCGCGGCGGTACGGCGCCGACCAGCACGGAAACGTTGAGCACCTGATCGTAGAAGGCGAAGTCACCAACCGTCACGAGGTCCAGACCGGCGTTAATCTGATCCTGCCAGTGCGCCCTGCGCAGACGCGCCCCTTCCTGCTCGAGACCCTCTCGGTCGAGCTCGCCTTTCCAGTACGCTTCGACGGCTTTCTTCAATTCACGATGCGCGCCGATGCGCGGATAGCCCAAGGTATGCACCAGGGTGGTCATGTATAGGGTCTCTCAGTGTTAGCGGTTAGAATGAAGAATATCTTGGCTTGGAGGCAGTCTCTCCCGTCAATGCATCCTGAATCAAACGCGTTTATCTAATCCTCAACGTGAGCCCCATTCATCATATGCTCGAACTCCGCCATCTCCGCACGTTGATCGCCCTGCGTGACACCGGTTCACTGGTCGAAGCGGCGGAGCGCGTTCATCTGACCCAGTCGGCGCTATCGCATCAGATCAAGGATCTCGAGTCGCGGCTCGGCATGCCGCTGTTCACGCGCAAGACGCGTCCGGTGTCGTTCACCCGCGCCGGGGAACGTCTGTTGTCACTGGCCGAACAGGTGCTGCCTCAGCTGCGTCTGGCGGAACGCGATCTGGCAAGGCTGGCCGGACACGAACAGGGTCGCCTGCACATGGCGATCGAATGTCATAGCTGCTTTCAGTGGCTGATGCCGACGGTCGATCATTTCCGCGACCACTGGCCGGAGGTCGAAGTCGATATTCCCAGCGGTCAGAACTTCGATCTGCTGCCGGGACTGACTCGCGAGGTTCTCGATCTGGTCATCACCGATAACCCCGAGCCGCTGCCCGGCGTGCACTATGCGCCGCTGTTTCGCTACGAAGGCCTGCTCGCCGTCTCCAAGCAGCATCCGCTGGCCACCCGCAACTGGATCGAACCTTCGGATCTCGCTGCGGAAACGCTCATCGTCTATCCGGTGGATCATTCCCGCCTGGACGTCTTTACGCAGTTTCTCGACCCGGCAAGCGTGCGCCCGCAGGAGATTCGCAGCGCCGAACTCACGGTGATGATGATGCAACTGGTGGCGAGTGGTCGCGGTGTGTGCGCCTTGCCCAACTGGGCGCTGACGGAGTATCTGGAACGTGATTACGTCAAGGCGCTGCCGCTGGGCAAGGAAGGGGTGTGGAGCACGCTCTATGCGGCGATTCGGGAAGACAACCTGGAGCTACCCTGGATGAAGGACTTCATTCGTACCGCGCGGGATACCTCGTTTGCGGTGCTGAGTGGCGTCAAGCCGGCCGGCACGCCGGACGAGGCATGACCGAGCGTGCGAAGGCGAAAGCGCAGCGATAGGCTGCCACGAAAGATCGTCAGACCGACTCTTCGTCGAAGGTCAGCGGCCGAATCGCTTCCCGACCGTGTAGCGGCAATAGCAGACTGAATCGAGCACCTCCCAGCAGCTCACTACGGTCGACCACGACATTGCCGCCGTGCCAGGCCATGATCTTCTGGACGATGGAGAGTCCCAGCCCGTAGCCGCCCGAGCGCCGCGTGCGGCTGTCGTCCAGCCGCGCAAACGGCTTGAAGACGGCGATGCGCTTCTCCTCCGGTACGCCGGGGCCGTCATCCTCGACATCGATACGCACGGCTCTCGGTTCGCAATGAACCGTCACCAAAACCTGGCTCTCCGCATGCCGGCAGGCGTTGGCGACCAGATTTTGAACCGCACGCTGCAGATAGCGTGGCTCCGCTTCCACCTCGAGTTCTTCACCATCGGCAACGCGAAGTTCGAGATGCGGGTGCAGCGGGCTCAAGGTATCGAGTACCCGCCAGGCCACCGCGCGACACTCCAGACTTTCCGTCTGCAGCGTCACGCCCTGGGCATTCTCGCTGTCGAGTTTGGCATAGGTGAGGATTTCATCGATTAACCGGTCGAGTTCGGCGATATCCTCGTCGATACCCGCTAGTTGGCGCTGGGCGACATCATCTTTACTCAGATCTTCCAGCATCTGCACCGCAAAACGAATGCGCGCCACCGGCGTGCGCAGCTCATGTGAGACGGCCCGAATCATCTCCTGCTGGCTACGCAACAATGTCTGGACCTGAGCTGCCATGCCGTTGAGCGCCATGCCCAGACGGCCAATGAAATCGTTACTATCGACCCGCACTCTCGAGTTGAGATGACCTGCCGCGATTCGCGTGGCTGCTTGCTCGAGTCGCCCGACTCGCCCTTCGACGCCCCACACGATGAGATAGATGGCACCCGCCAGCGTCGTCAGCACCATGATCAGCAAGGCCAACGCCAGCGACAATGGCATCGATTCGAAACTGGGTAGCGGGCCGATTCGCAACCAGCGATCTGGCCCGACCCGGGCGTGAATGTAGAGCGCACTCAGCCCCGTCTCGAGACGCACCACGACCTCGCCGGCGTCGAGGCGCGTCGCCTGGATGGGGTCGACATCCGTGGGCACCGATGCATACAGGCCAACCGGCATATGGAATTGCCGCTTGACGCGTTTGAGGCGGCGGGCCTGGATATCGTCCTGCTCCTCGCTCAGCCAACTACGCAGCACTTCGGTGATACCGCGAAGCTGCATTTCGTTGAGACTATTGATACGCGCCGCCAGCACCCAGGTGGAGTGCGGCAGCTGGTAGAGAGAGCGCCAGCCATCTTCGGTCGACTCGATGACCGGTCGATTTTCACGCAAGCGAGCCCGCTCGAAGTAGTTCAGCGACAGATCGTTGAGCTTGAATAACCCCAGGGGCATGCCCAACGTCGACGCCATCGACGCCAGCCAGTCGTCGCGCTGCGCCAATGGCTGGCGGGATACGAGATCTGAAAGCAGTGCCAGCGGGCCGCTGACGAGGTTTTCCCGGTAGTGTTCCTGACGCACCTTGTCGACCATCAGGAAGCCGAACAGTACCAGCGCAAAAGTGATGACCAACGCCGCCAGCAGCGATACGTAGAATCGCAGGAAGGTGCTGTCGGTAAAAGAACGACGCATGTTGGTTCTCGCGCGGCAATCCGCTTCGTGAATGGCCCGGACGACTAAAGTCGTCCGCTTTCAGGAAAAGACTGAGTCCATCGATGGAAGACGTCGAGTGTCGGAAACATCCGGGACGGGAAGCGGCAACCCAGCGACACCGCGATCCGTCAGCCCCGATGGCAATAGCCACCGGAACGGCTGACGTCTCGACACAGAGGACGCGAACCGACACCAACGCCGTCTCGCCTCAGCTGTCTCTCACGAACAGATACCCTTTGCTTCGCACGGTCTTAATGCGATGAGGGTGATTGGGATCGTCACCGATCTTGGGGCGAATGCGCGAGACTCGCACATCGATGGAACGATCCTGTCCGTCGTATTTAATGCCACGCAACTGAGAGAATATCTCCTCACGCGTCAGCACCCGTCCGGCGTTGTCGGCCAACAACCAGAGCAGGTCAAATTCGGCGCTAGTGAGGTCGATGCGTTCTTCCTCCAGCCAAGCCTCGCGAGTGGCACTGTCGATGACCAGGTTGTCGAACGTCAGGCGTGTCGCCCCGCTCGTGGATACCAGGCTATCGGCGCGACGCATCAACGCCCGCATGCGTGCCAGAAGCACCCGGGGCTGAACCGGTTTGGGAACGTAATCGTCGGCGCCCATCTCCAGGCCCAGAACCTGGTCCATGTCGTCGGTCCGAGCCGTCAACATCAGAATGGGTCCGGCATAATGCGGACGCGCCCGGCGGCAGATCGACAAGCCATCCTCCCCGGGCAACATCAGGTCGAGAATCACCATATCCGGCTGTTCCTCGACAATGCGTTCCACGCCGTGGGCGCCATCGTGCTCAAGCCCGACCTGGAAGCCGTTGGCTTCCAGATACTCGCGAGTCAGATGCGCCAAACGCTCGTCGTCTTCTATGATCAATACGCGATCTTGATGTGCAGTGCTGTCCAAGCTGTCATCCATCCCTTTGAGTTGGCCTCGAAACCCTGCATACCACGGTCTTGATTTATTATTGGGCAGGTACGGTATCAAGCGGCTTCAGAAGCCAAGCAGATATAACTCACCGTCACTGCGCTAATGTCTTCAGATACGTTGTCTTCAAATACGATAACTGACGCTACGCTGAAACAAAGCCCATAGCGAATTAAACAGTATCATACCCGAATTGTTCCCTTTGTAACCCAGTATCGCCAATGGACTATGCAGTTCGTGGATAAATTCAGACGAAGGCCGACAAGATCGATCTCCTCGAACGAGCGCGCTAGCGTCTCGCTGGCCACCAGTCCAGTAGGCAAGCACATTTCTGCACATCGTACGAACTACGCCGTCCCGGATGGCCAGCACTGTTCGACTGCTGTCGTTGAATTCAGCGGCTCAAGTCCACGTCACGCGTCTGACCCTTGCCGAGTTCGATCTGCTTGATGATGATTGGGCTACGCGAGTTGTCACCGGGGAGCAGTACGCTGCCGGCAACGTAGAACACTCCCGCAGGCACGCCTCTGACGACGAAATAGCCGTTATCGTCAGTCTTAGCATAATGAGTATATTCCCGAGCGCGCGGATCGGCGGGTTCGATCTTGCGCCCTGAAAGCGCTACATCGGCGGCCTCGGCCGCATAGCGCGTCGCCGGCGCCACGGAAACCGTTTCATCAGAGCCGACCAGAGTCTGCCCGTCAGACATTTTATAGGTCAAACGCCCCTGGACGGCTGAGGTCCCGCTTTTCTCGAGCTTGGCATACTCCTCGGCCGGAAAGGGGATTTGGCGTTTCACCACGGCCTCGTCACTGCCGGAGCGATCGAAGATATCGGGCATCTGAAACGATCCCGTCGACAGACTTTCACAGCCTGCCAATACCAACATCGTCAGCCCCAACGCGCCCAACCGAAGATTTCCTGCCGCCATCGATTTGTCTCCCTGAATGTTAACCACTGGCCGCCAGCGTAAGGGCACCATCATACATGTCGATGCCGATGCCAGTTCGACGAACGCCGTGGGAGTCGTTATCAGGAATCAGCGTAGATCGGGGTTGAGGGTGTAGGTTCCGGTGACGCTGGATTCGGCCAGAAGGTGACCTTCCATTGCCTCGCGGACCTGCTCGCCGGTGAATTCTCCCGCCAGACCCAGGGTGGGAATATCCAGCGCGAACAGGCTGAAGGTATACCGGTGAATGACCTCATCGTTCCATGGCGGGCAGGGACCATCGTAGCCGCCGTAGACGCCCGTCATATCCGGATCGCCGGCCAGAAAGCCGGTGTAGCCATTGATTCCGCTGATACCTTTGGCGGTCTGTCCCGGCGATTTGCCCTTGGGCACCACACCATCGGCCATCTCGCCCTCCTCGATCAAATTGACTTCGGTAGGAATGTCGACCAGCACCCAGTGATAGAAATCGACGCGCGGCAGATCCGCGGGCAACGTCTTGCCCTCCTGATTGACATCATCGGCCACACCCGGCACATCGGGATCGGTCACCAGCATCACGAAGCTCTGCGTTCCTTGCGGCGCATCCAGCCAGCGTACTTCCGGATTACGATTGTCGCTCAAGCGCATGTGCTGCTCGCGATCGGGGATCGCGAAAGCGAACAGCTCAGGGATCGGCTTACCCTCATCGACACCTTTGATGGTCAAACGCATGGGCTTCTCCTTATCGATAGGTGAAACAGAGATTTGTGATAAACGGATGCTACGCCGTCGATGGCGGTTTCAGCATCCGTGTCAGCAAGATTATGACCACCTTAGGTGCCCTTGAGGCTTTTGTCATGATCGACCCGCTGCGACGCCCTCAGGGAAGAGAAGAGAATGCACGACTCATGATATCCGACGAAGAGGATAGAGTCGGTCGTTCGTCATCTCCTCCAGCGAGTTGATGCCCAGCATACCCAGGTTACGGTGCACCTCTGTGGCAAGAAGCGAGATGGCATGATCGACACCGGCTTCTCCCGCCACCGCCGCGGCATAGTTGAAGGGCCGGCCGACGAACACGAATTTCGCGCCCAGAGCGATCGCTTTGAGTACATCGGAGCCGCGCCGGAAGCCGCTGTCGATCATCACCTCGAGATTCACCGCAGCAGCGATGCCGGGTAACACGCGTAGTGGCGAGACATCGCCATCCAGCTGCCGACCGCCGTGGTTGGAAATGATGATGCCGTCGACGCCGAGAGACTCCGCCATACGCGCGTCTTCGACCGCCATGATCCCTTTCAGCACCAGCTTGCCGCTCCACTGCTGTCGAATACGGCGAATATCCTCCCAGTCAAGATGCTCACGACCGGAGAAATCTCGCTCGATGTTCCTGGCGACAAGGGCGACGCCGCGCTCCGCGCCGACATGTTCGAAATACGGCATGCCGTGGCGACGGATCGTGCGCATAAAAGTACACAAGGCCCATTCGGGATGCGTTGCGCCTTGCCACAGCAATCGAAGATCGGGGCGAATCGGCGTCTTGTAGCCGCTGCGCACGTTATTTTCACGGCTCGGTACCACGGCAGAGTCGACCGTCACGACCAATGTCTGGATCCCGGCACGAGCCACGCGATCGACCAATGCACGAATGGAGTCGGGATCAGACGGCATATACGCCTGATACCAGACATCGGGATTGACCTCGGCAATCGTCTCCAGCGCGATCAGGCCCGACGCACTGATGACCATGGGAATATCGGTCCGCCGGGCAGCACTGGCCAGACGCATATCGCCACGGTAGGCGGTCAGCGCACTGACGCCCATCGGCGCGATACCGAACGGCAGGGCGTACTCGCGCCCCATCAATGAGGTTCGGGTCGTCCGGCCGCTGACGTTGACCAGCGAGCGATGCACGAACCCGACTTCGCGAAAGGCGCGGAAATTATCATCATAGGAGGTGTTGGTTTCCGCCGCGCCGGCCACATAGCCAAAAATCGGCCTGGGCAGGATGCGTCTCGCGAAGCGCTCGAAATCCGACAGACAGAGAATGCGTCGCAGGCGACGGCGGAACCACCAGCGCTCGAGCCGGGAGATACCGAGGTTCGAGTTCCCTGGGTTCGAGGAACTAGAATTCGAAGATCCGGGGTTCGAAGATCCAGGGGTCGCTGAACCGGATTGGCTCTCCATTTCACTCATGACACCGTCTCGCTAGCCACCGTCCAACTTCTTGCTTGCTCACTCAGGGTCAGCCCCAGCCCGGGCCGAGCAGGAACCTGCATGCAGCCGTCGCGAATCTCGACACGTTCTTCGAACAGCGGCTCGAGCCACTCGAAGTGTTCGACCCAAGTCTCATGCGGATAGGCTGCGGCCAGCGGCAGATGGATCTCCATGACGAAGTGCGGCGCGAGTTTCAGGCCCGCACCGGCCGCGACAGCGGCGATATCCATGAACGGCGTCACACCACCGATGCGTGGCGCGTCGGGCTGGAGGTAGCGAATCGATCGATGACTGATCAGTTGGCGAAGCGACTCCGTACAGGAGAGCATCTCGCCACTGGCAATCGGCGTGTCCAGCTTCTCGTTGAGCCAGGCGTGCCCCTCATAGTCGTGGGCTGATAACGGTTCCTCGATCCAGGTCAGTCCCAGATCATCCACCGCGCGACCGAAGCGCAAGGCGGTGTCACGATCCCACTGCTGGTTAGCATCGATCATGATCGGCACGTCATCGCCCAGATGCTTGCGCAGTGCAATCACGCGGCGAATGTCCTCGGCTACGTCCGGCTGACCGACTTTCATCTTGACGCCGCGAATGCCACTAGCCCGAGAGCGATCAGCATTGGCGCAGACTTCCTCGATCCGGGTTCCGAAGTAACCACCGGACGTGTTGTAGGTGGGTATCGCCTCGCGATGAGTCCCGAGCAGCTTGGCCAGAGACAGATCTGCACGGCGAGCTTTCATGTCCCACAGCGCGGTATCGAACGCTGCGATCGCCTGTACCGCGACGCCGCTTCGCCCTACCGATGCACCCTGCCAAGCCAGCTTGTCCCAGATCCTGGCGATATCATTGGGGTCCTCGCCGATCAGCTGTGGCGCCAATTCGCGCGCATGGGCGTACTGGGCCTGGCCACCAGCGCGCAGCACGTAGCCAAAGCCCATACCCCGATGGCCATCTCGGCTCTCGAGCTCGGCAAACGTGAACGACACCGCCGTCATGGGAGCCTGGCGTCCGGTCATGACCTTGGCGTCACTCACCGGCCCGCTGAGTGGCAAAATGACATGAGACAGCGAAACTCGCATGATCGCATCCATGGACATAATTGACCTCCTAAAGTCGATAAGACCGGACACGTCGGTAAGCCATGACGGAACGCGCCAGTAAATGAGAAGCGCCCTAACTTGTCATACATCATATTTAATTAAACAGTCGACTTTCGTCCTAGATCTTGTATCGACTGCGATGTTTTCTAGCGACAGAACGAGATACCGCGCATGCCGAGATGAAAATGGTTGGCGTGGGCGGCGTTGTAGTCCGGTCCCAAGGTGGTACCGAAATAATGACAGGCGCCCGCTTGGGCCTCCCTGAGAAAATGCCCGCGTTCGCCGCTGTCGTTCCAATCCTCGAGTACGCTGATCCGGCGTCCATCCTCGAGCCGAAACGCCGCGACATCGAGTGCTGACGCCGTGGCATGCTCGCTGCGCCGGGCATTTTCGCGATGGTAGATATTGCGACAGGCGAAAGAACCGTAGTGTTGGACGCGAGAGACGCGCTCGCCGAAGATCTGCTGGGCCAACGGCTGCAGTTCGTGTTGCTCGTACATCGTCCAAGCTAGCGCCAGCGGGCAACTAGCCACGAAACTCGAGCTGAACGTGACCTGAGTGCTCGAGAGCCGAACCACGTTCTCGAGCGGGCACCCGGCCACCGGGGTGTAGTCCGCCAACGGGACATAATCGATACCGGGCGCTGTATTCAACGCGGCAAGACACGCTTGGCGATCCGCGGCTAACGCTTTCAGCTTCCACCGTGTGATCGGGGTCACGGGATCGCTCACGACCAGTGGCGCGAAAGGATTCCACTCTCGCGGGATCTTCCAGACTCCCTTGTCGAAAGCGATCCCGACGGCGATCAGCGATAGCAGAAACAGTGTGGAGAACGATGGCTTCATGACACCTCAGGTCAGGCTAATCGGTGGCGGAGCCGTACTTTCCCGTATCACCAGGCGGTGCGGCAACACGCGATGCAAGGGCTCCAGTTTGCGGCCCTCGATCAGCGCCACCAGCATCTCGATGGCCGCCTCGCCGAAGGCTTCCGCGGGTTGAGCGATCGTGGTCAAACTTGGATCGCAATAGCTGGCGAACTCGATGTCGTCGAAACCGGCTATGGAGATCTCCTCGGGCACCCGATATCCCGCACGCTTGAGCCACTGCAGCGCGCCGATCGCCATTTCATCGCTCTCGCAGAAGATCGCCGTTGGCGGCTTGGCCCGCTCAACCAATGCGCGGGCACCGGCGTAACCCGATTGCGGTGTGAAATCGCCGGGGCAGAGCAAGGTGTCGTCGAAGGCGATACCGACAGCCTCCAGCGCATCACGATAGCCGTCGAAGCGGTCCCGCGTCAGCGGGCTGCGTCTCGGCCCTTTTATCATCGCGATTCGCCGATGCCCGAGCGCAACCAAATGCTCGGTCATTTCTCGTGCCGCCGCGCGGTTATCCAGTTTTATGGTTGGATACGGTGTGGCATCAAGCACTTCGCAGGCATTCACCATGGGCAGCGAGGCTGCCCCTACCCTGTCATCGCGGAAAGGATTATACGCCCGCAGCTGGATCACGCCGTCCGCCTGCCGCGTGCTCACCAAGTGTGCGTACTGTGCCTCCACCGCCTCGTCGCCCTGCGTATTGCAAAGCAGCACGCCGTAGCCTCGGCTTTGTGCCGCCAGTTGGATACCGCTGATCACTCGAGCATAAAAGGTGTTGGCGATCTTGGGCACCAGCACGACCAGGTTTCGAGTGCGCTGGGAACGGAACTGCACGGCCATGAGGTTGGGTCGATAGCCCGCTTGCTCTACCGCCGATAGCACTTTGTCACGGGTGGCAGGCGAAACGACATCCGGTGTCTTGAGCGTACGCGACACCGTCGCGACGGATACGCCCGCCAACCGAGCCACCTCTCGAATACTAGACATCGTCTCCCTCATGCTTCGCGACAAATCGACAAGCTTACGGCATTGCACACCCTACCGGTTAAAAGTGCCGAAACTCGACTTTGCGCTAATTGACCCCGCGCGACCGAATGCTAGTTTAGACGCAATGTAACCGGTTACATTCAACTCATAGGGTTCGAGACAATGGTATATCCGAGACGAGTCCGTGCGGGGATGATTGGCGGCGGTCAAGGCGCATTCATCGGTCAGGTTCACCGCATGGCCGCCAGACTCGACGGCGATGTCGATTGGGTCTGCGGCGCTTTCAGTCGTGACGCAGAGAACAATCACGTCACGGGGCACGCGCTGTATTTACCTGACGCTCGCCTCTACGACGACTGGCAAGCGCTCATCGAGAAGGAGAGCCAACTGCCAGTGGATCAACGCGTTCAGCTGCTGGTCATTGTCACGCCCAACCATCTGCATGTCCCTATTGCCACGGCCGCGCTGGCGGCCGGCATTCATGCTTTCAGTGAGAAACCGGCGGGCGTGAGTTTCGCCGAGGTAAGAGAACTGAGCAAGGCGCTCGAGAGCAGCGGTCGACTTTACGGTCTATCCCACACCTACATCGGTTATCCGCTGGTGTGGCAAGCCCGGGAGATGGTCGCGCGAGGCGAGCTGGGGCGCCTGCGCAAGATTCACGTCGAGTATCCGCAAAGCTGGCTTGGCGATGCCGAGGACGACCCGAACGCCTGGCGTGCGGACCCGGCCCGATCCGGCGCCGGTGGCTGTCTCGGTGATATCGGCACGCACGCTTTCAACTTGGCGGAGTTCGTCTCTGGTCACCATATCGATGCTCTGTGTGCCTCGCTCGGCATTCACGCGCCGGGTCGTCAACTCGATGACGATGTCGACCTGCTGTTTCGCACCGCCGAAGGCGCCAGCGGCTCACTGATCGCCAGCCAGATCTGCAGCGGTGAGGAAAATGGCCTGAAACTGCGCGTCTACGGCGAACGCGGCGGGCTGGAGTGGCACCAGATGGAGCCCAACACTCTGCTCCATCGTCCACAGAACGCCCCCGCACGAATCCTGCGTGCCGGCATCGACCACCCAGCCCTTTACCCCGCCGCGCAGCACCGCCTGCGTCTGCCGGGCGGTCACCCGGAAGGTTATCTGGAAGCCCTCGGTAACCTCTACCGCGACTTCGCTGCCGCCATTCGAGGACAAGCCATGGGAACGCCCCCAGGCGTCCCGGGTATCGAAAGCGCCTTACGCGGCATGGCGTTCGTCGAAACGGCTCTTGCCAGTCAGCACAGCGCGGACAAATGGGTTCCGTTAACGCTCGATCCATGAAAACAGCGGAGACTTGCATGCCAGACGATCAATTTTCAACGAGTGCTCGGATGCGTGGCCCAGGGCTTTTTCTGGCCCAGTTCCTCAGTGACGAGGCGCCATTCGATACGCTCGATTCCATCGCTCGATGGGCAGCCAAAACCGGTTATACCGGCATCCAGATCCCCAGCGGCGATTCTCGCTGCATGGATCTCGCGTTGGCGGCCGAGAGTCAGGATTATTGCGACGAACTGAAAGGACGCTGCGCAGCCGCCGGCGTCGAGATCAGCGAACTGTCGACCCACATCCAGGGGCAACTGGTGGCCGTCCATTCCGCCTGTAGCGAACTGTTCGACGACTTCGCCCCCGCTCATTTGCGCGGTCGTCCCGAGGCGCGCACGGCCTGGGCGATCGAACAGTTGCATCTGGCCGCCAAGGCCAGTCAGCGACTCGGGCTGAAGGCCCACGCGACCTTCTCCGGCGCCCTACTATGGCCCTTCGTCTATCCCTGGCCTCAGCGCCCCGCCGGCCTGGTGGAGGAAGGCTTCGCAGAACTGGCGCGTCGCTGGCGTCCCATTCTCGACAGCTTCGACGAGGCCGGGGTCGATCTCTGTTTCGAGATCCATCCCGGCGAGGACCTGCACGACGGCGCGAGTTTCGAGCGCTTCCTCGATGCAGTGGATCATCATCCGCGGGCCAAGATTCTTTACGACCCTAGCCACCTGCTGCTGCAGCAACTCGACTATCGCGGCTTCATCGATCGCTACCACGAGCGCATCGGCATGTTCCACGTCAAGGATGCCGAGTTCACGCCGAGTGCGACATCTGGCGTCTACGGCGGTTACCAGAGCTGGATCGATCGCCCCGGGCGCTTTCGGTCGCTCGGCGATGGCCAGATCGATTTCAAGACCATCTTCAGCAAGCTGACGCAGTACGGCTTCGACGGCTGGGCCGTGCTGGAGTGGGAGTGCTGCCTCAAGGACTCCGCCCAAGGGGCTCGAGAAGGAGTCGATTTCATTCGCAACCACCTGATCGATCGCGCCACGCGCTCCTTCGACGATTTTGCCAGCGTCGACGCGAGCGAAGTCCGTAATCGCAAGATCCTCGGCCTCGACTGAGGCTTGCAGGGTAGCTACGAAAAGCCCAAGCGGGTTCCAAGAAAAACGACAAATCGGGAGCAACCACGCCATGATACGGCTACGTCTGAGCATCATGATGTTTCTGGAGTTTTTCATCTGGGGAGGATGGTTCGTCACGCTGGGCACGTTCCTCGCTAGCACGCTCGATGCCAGCGGCGGCGAAATCGGCCAGGCGTTCTCGACCCAGTCCTGGGGGGCGATCATCGCCCCCTTCGTAATCGGCCTGATCGCCGATCGCTTCTTCAACGCCGAACGAATTCTCGCCATCCTTCACCTGGTCGGCGCGCTACTGATGTACGGCCTCTATACCGCCCAGGACTTCTCGACGTTCTACCCACTGGTCTTCGCCTACATGGTGCTCTACATGCCGACGCTGGCACTGGTCAATTCCGTGGCCTTTCGTCAGATGCGCGACCCGAGTCTCGAGTTCGGCAAGGTACGCGTATGGGGTTCCATCGGTTGGATCGTCGCAGGCTTGTTGATCAGCTACCTCTTCTCCTGGGATGCGGCCGATGCGATCGGCGCCGGCGCATTGCGCAACACTTTTTTGATGTGCGCCATCGCCTCCCTGGTTCTGGGCCTGTACAGCTTTAGCCTACCGGCAACCCCACCCAAAGCCCGTGAAGGCACGGGTACCAGTCTGGGTCAGATGATCGGTACCGACGCCCTCGCGCTGTTAAAGGATCGCAACTACGCCATTTTCTTCGCTGCTTCGATACTGATCTGTATCCCGCTGGCGTTCTATTATCAGAATGCCAACCCGTTCCTGGCGGAAACCGGTGTCACCAATCCCACCGGCAAAATGACGCTGGGTCAGATCTCCGAAGTCCTCTTCATGCTGCTTCTGCCACTGTTCATCCGCCGGTTCGGGATCAAGAAAACCCTGCTGATCGGCATGCTGGCCTGGGCGGTTCGCTATGGCCTGTTCGCCTACGGCACGTCAGACGACCGTCTATGGATGCTCGTGTTGGGTATCGCCATGCATGGCGTCTGCTATGACTTCTTCTTCGTCTCGGGCCAGATCTATACTGACGCCCAGGCCGGAGAACGCTTCAAGAGCTCCGCACAAGGGATGATCACGCTGGCAACCTACGGGGTCGGCATGTTGATCGGCTTCTGGGTGGCGGGCTTGATTACCGATCACTACGTCATCGCGAATGGACACGACTGGAACGCCATCTGGCGCTTCCCGGCACTCTTCGCGCTGGCGATCATGCTGCTTTTCTTGGTTCTGTTCCGAGAAAGGCGCTGAAGCGTGCCCGCAAAGACCGATCACGCGAGACCGCCAAGGCAAAACTGATAAGCGCGTCGTCATTTGGAGACGCGTTTTGCTCCGTTATCCACACTTTCCTATCAAATCGATGCTATTCGATCATAGTCATGTATTCTAAGCTTAATTAACTTGTTGAGAGCGTTATCTCGCGCGTTTTCTGGCAAGGAGGATCATCACCGAGCATATCGTCAAGGAGAGGCAATGATGCCGGGCTGCGCCAGACACCATAACGTTTGCGGTCGGTGCGACGCACCGCTGGATTTCGATTTCACCATGGCCTTTCAGCCTCTAGTCGACATCGAGGAAAGCCGAATCTACGGCTATGAGGCACTGGTGAGAGGAAAGGAGGGCGAATCGGCCGCGTCAGTGTTAGGACGGGTCGACGAAACCAACCTTTACCGCTTTGATCAGGCGTGCCGGATCAAGGCGATCGAAATGGCGCACGAGCTCAACGCCGATGGCCTTCTCTCGATCAATTTCCTACCCAACGCGGTCTACGAGCCACAAGCGTGCATTCAGGCTACGCTTGCCGCGGCCGAGCGCGTCGGCTGGCCGGCCAGCCGGCTGTGCTTCGAGATCACCGAGACCGAAAGCGTCAAGGATCGACGCCGCTTACAGAATATCGTGACCGCCTACCACGCGATGGGAATGAAGACAGCACTGGACGATTTCGGCACCGGGCATGCCAATCTTGACCTGCTGATCGACATCTCGCCGGATGTGCTGAAAATCGACCGCCAACTGGTCAGCAATATCCACGCCGCGCCCCGACAACAATGGATTCTTGGCCACATCATTGCCTTGGCACATCAGTTGGATATCACGCTGGTGGCCGAGGGCGTCGAAACAATAGAAGAAGCTCGCTGGCTCTACCATCACGGTATCGCCAGACAGCAGGGATACTGGTTTGCCAGACCGATCGCAGAACGTCTACCGATTTGTCCCGATTCACGCTTCGCGCTGGTCCGAGGAAAACACTGACGATCGCGACACCTCTGGCGATTCTTTTCCACCGGTTGAATCACGGTATCCTGGCTTATGGTTGTTTCGAAAAACCCCTCGTCGCATCAAATCGTGGAAAGTCCCTCCACACCGGATGGACTGGACGCGCTGAATATTGCTGCACTGATTTACCGGCTCGATGCGGGTGTTCCGTTGCTGGTCGATGCCAACCAGACGGCGAAACGTCAGCTGCATCTAGGGGATCGCTTCCCCATGGCCGAACCCTGGCAGTGGCTGGATGCACAGCGATATCCGGCTGCCGGTCGCGATCACCCGGCATTGCTGGGTGTGGCCGCGGACGCCTCGCGTCAGTGGCGGTGTTTCCATATCCGTCAGCACTTGCAGCCACTGCAATCGCTGAAACTCAAGGTGTCGTCACTGGACACCTCTGACAAGGCTGACGACACGAGTCACGTGCTGATCGCCATCGGCGAAATCACCGCCGTCGACGCCGCTCAGGTCTTGCTGTCACAGGCGCAGCCCCATCTGCGTCAGATGCTCGGGAACTTGCCCATGGGGGTATGCATCATCGACGCCGAAGGCTATCTGCGCCTGGTCAACCGTGCCTTCTGCGAGTTCTTCGGCTATGCAGAGAGCGAACTGCTCAACGCTCACTTCCGTAAGCTGCTGCCATTGCCGCATCAGCCGGCAGCCGAGAAACGCCATGCTGCCAGTTTCCCCGATGCGTTGAATCAACACCACGTCGTAGAGGTCCAGCTACATGACGGGTCGACGCGAAGCGTGATCATCGAAGACACGATCAGTCACGACGAGATGGGCCAACCGCAGCGAATCGTTTTTCTCGTCGATATCACCGAGCGCCTCGACGTCGAGCGCCAATTGGAGGAGAAAAATCGTCGTCTCGAATATTTGGCAACTCGCGACCACCTGACCGGATTGCATAACCGCCGGTTTGGCTTGGAGCTGCTCGAGCAAGCGCTGGAACGCAGTCGACGCTGCGGCGAGAAGGTTTCCGTTGTCATGCTGGATCTGGACCACTTCAAGGCGATCAATGACCGTTACGGTCATGCCGTCGGCGATGCCGTATTGACGGAATTCAGCCGCTTCGTGGCAGGCGCGCTGCGCTCGGGCGATAACTTGATTCGCTGGGGTGGTGAGGAATTTCTGATGATTCTGCCCGGCATTGATCGCTTTTCGGCGCAGACGACGGTAAACCGCGTTCTGCAACAACTTGGGCAACGTGCCCTGAGCGTATCCGGTCTTCGTGTGAGCTTCTCCGCCGGTGTAGGCGAGCATCACTACCAGACCTCGAAAGATCTGCTGGAAGAGATCGATCAGGCACTCTATCAGGCTAAATCGTCGGGTCGTGGCTGTGTCGCGATTGCCCCGGTTATGGCTTCCTGTCCGGGAGAATGTCTCAACTAGGCATTTTCATCGCGTAAAGGGGACGACCGACCCATGGCCGGTCGTCCGATGCCCGGGCTCATCGCTCGAACCCTTCATTCTAGACTCTCGCTGCGCATGAACGACCGCGGCAGCGAGCCTTCAGAAGATCGCCCGTACCGCCAGAAACAGCACCGTCGGCGCCAGCAGAATGCCGAGGCCGGTGTAGAACGTCGCGGTCATTGCCCCGTAAGGCACCAGGCGCGCATCGGTGGCCGCGAGACCCGCCGCGACGCCGCTGGTCGTGCCGATCAGGCCGCCGAAGATCATTGCCGAGCGCGGATTGTCCAAGCCAATCAGCTTCGCGGTCATCGGCGTTGCGATCATGGTCAGAATCGACTTGACCAGACCGGCGGCGATCGACAATGCGATCACTTCCGAACTCGCTCCCAACGTTGCCCCCGTGACAGGACCAACGATGTAGGTCACGGCGCCAGCGGCGATGGTCGTGATATCGACCGGATCGGTATAACCGAATCCCACCGCAACGACGGCTCCCGCCACGAACGAGACGATAACGCCGAGAAACAACGCAATCACGCCACGCAGGCCGGCTTTCTTGATCTCGTGAAGGCGCACGCCGTAGGCGGTGGCGATGATTGCCAGATCACGCAACATGCCGCCGCCCATTAGCCCGAGCCCTGAGAACAGCGTGACATCGGAAAGCCCCTTGCTGCCACCGGAGGACACGCCGCCGACATAGGCAAGAACCAAGCCGATGATGATCGCGATCGCGGAGCCGTGCAGGCGACCCGCGGTCAGATGCCTACTGAGCCAGTAGGCTATGTACATGGTGAGACCGACCACGGCGAACGCCGCGATCAAGTGGTACTTGTCGACCAGAGAAACGATGGAATCATTCATCTCGGATGCCTCGCTCAGTGGCCGCTAGGGGCGGGGGTCGACTCGAGCGAGCTCGCGTCATCGACTTTCTTGCCGGTCAGCACCGGTACCAGCGCCAGCGCCAGCACGACCGCGAGCACGCCCGCCAGGATCGACACCAGGCCGCCGCTGAAGGCCGCCGCCACGTTCTGGCTCGCCGCCATGGCGACGACGATAGGGATGTACATTGCATTCCAGAAGTTGATGCCGCTTTCGGTCGTCTCCGGCAGCTTGCCGCGGTCCTTGAGGTAGCCTGTCACGAAGATCAACAGCAACATGGCAATACCCACACCGCCCAGGTTGGCATCGATGCCCAGCAACTGACCGAGTACATCACCAATGATTAGCCCGACCAGCATACAGCCGGCCAGGAGTGCTACACCGTAGATCACCATCGTTATCACCTCTTGGGGCGTTGTTGTAGAGCGTTGTCATGGAACATCGTCATGATTGGCCCGGTTATCGGAGCTTGGCGTGTTTCGAGATAGCCACTCACGGCGTGGCTACCTTGCCGCGTTACCCACGCGGCTGGGTCAAACAGAGAAACGGGGAGGCTACTTGTCGACCGTTTCGGCACTGTGGTAGATACCGGCGTAACGCTCGCGCAGCGCGTTCTTCTGGACCTTGCCCATCACGTTGCGAGGCAGGCTACCGATGAAGAACACCCGCTTCGGCTGCTTGTAGCGCGCGACCTTGTCTTTGAGAGCCGCCAGCACCTGAGCTTCGTTCAGCGATTCGCCGGCCTTCAGCACCACGGCTGCGGTCACCCCCTCACCGAGATCAGGATGGGACACTCCGATGACCGCCGATTCCACTACCTGTGGCAGTTCGTCGATCCACTGTTCGATCTCTTTGGGATAGACGTTGTAACCGCCCGAGATCACCAGGTCCTTGTCACGCCCCACGATGTGCAGATAGCCATCGTCGTCGATCAGTCCCAGATCCCCGGTGATGAAAAAACCGTCGTCCCGAAATTCCGATGCGGTCTTTTCCGGCATTCGCCAGTAGCCCTGAAAGACGTTCGGCCCGCGCACTTCCACCAGCCCGGTCTCCCCCCCCGGCAATGTGGTGCCACTTTCGCGCTCGGTGATACGGACTTCGCTACCTGGCAGCGCAAAACCGACCGTGCCCGGCCGACGTTCGCCATCGTAGGGGTTTGACGTATTCATGTTGGTCTCGGTCATGCCGTAGCGTTCGAGAATGGCGTGCCCGGTTCGCTCGGAGAATTCGCGATGCGTCTCCGCCAGCAACGGCGCGGAACCCGAGACGAACAAGCGCATGTTGGCCGTCGTGTTTTTGTCGAGACGCGGGCTCGCCAGCAACCGGGTATAGAACGTCGGCACCCCCATCAGTACGGTGGCTCGGGGCATCAGATCCAGAAGCTGCTCGGCATCGAGTTTGGGCAGGAAGGTCATCGAGGCGCCGACGGTCAGAACGATGTTGCACGCCACGAACAGCCCATGGGTATGGAAAATCGGCAACGCGTGTAGCAGATGATCGTCGGCAGTGAATTGCCAGGTCTGTGCCAGCGCCTGACTGTTGGCAGCGAGATTGCCGTGGCTCAGCATCGCGCCCTTGGAACGCCCTGTGGTGCCGGAGGTATACAGGATCGATGCCAGATCGTTGGCTTCGAGTTCGGCGATGCGCGAATCTTCCTCGGCATTGGCGACCCGCTGCATCAACGAACCATCGACATCGGCGCCCAGGCTTTCGACGACCGACACGCTAGAGCGCTGCGCCAACTGCCGCGCGGTGTCGACGTCGTCCGGCCGACAGACATAGAGCCGGGGTTCGGCGTCGGTCAGAAAGTATTCGACTTCGGCCTCGGTGTAGGCCGTATTGAGCGGCAGGTAGACCGCCCCAATCTGCAGGCAGGCCAGATACAGCATGATCGCCTGCGGGCTCTTGTCGACCTGCACCACGACGCGATCACCCGGCACTACACCGCTCTCTCGCAGCACCTGCGCCATGCGCCGTGAGGTGGAGAGCACATCGCGATAGCGATATTGCTCACCGCTCGGCGTATCGATCAGCACCTTGTCGGGGCGGCGCTCGAAATTGCCCGAGAATTGCAGATACAGATTCTTGTTCATCCCACGTCTCCTGCTTTGATAAACGTTCACGACCGATCAGGCATCGGTCCGAGAGCCATGACGACAGCGTGAGCGGCCATGTTTGGCGTCGCGACGGATCTCGTTAGTGCAGACCACCGTGCCCTCGCGGCTGAACGCTTCATGGTTCTGCTCGATACGATCGAGCTCGTAGAGATAATTGACCATCAGCCCATGAGACTGCTTGCGCCCATTCTCGGAGGTGTCTCCCGGCCAGTTGAGCCGATGTAGACTGGCGCCGTTGCCCAGGTGGAAGCGGGCCACCGGATCCAGCGGCAGGCCGTTATCGCGCTTGGCATCGATCAGATAATGCGCAGCCAGGCCACGCAGCTCAGGCGTCAGCTTGTCGCGCAGCTTGATGTCGTCCATCCAGCGGCTTTCATCGACACCCTCAGCGGTCTCGTCCGTCAGTTGGCAAGCTCCGCTGTCGCGCTCCGCCGCCAACCATTTGGCGAAGCCGGGCACCGGCGATAGCGTCACGAATTTCTCGAGATTGGGTAGCTCGCGCTTGAGCTCCTGCACCACCTGCTTGATCAGGAAGTTACCGAAGGAGATCCCCCGCAGACCGGCCTGACAGTTGCTGATGCTATAGAAAGCCGCGGTATCGGCTTCTTCCGGGCGCACCTCGTCACCCCCGTCCAGAATCGTCTGGATGCTGTTGGGGATGCCCCGGCACAGTGCCACTTCGACGAAGATCAGCGGCTCGTCTCCCGTGGCCGGGTGGAAGAAGGCGTAGCAATGACGATCTTCGGGATCCAGACGCCGACGTAGATCCGACCAGTCGCCTATCGCATGAACGGCCTCGTAGTGAATGATCTTCTCGAGTACCGCTGCCGGCGTATTCCAGTCGATGCTTTCCAGCACCAGAAATCCGCGGTTGAACCAGGAGGCAAAGAGATGATCAAAATCGGCATCCAATGGCGCCAACTCAGGGTTGGTCTTGAGGCAACGCAGCAGGTCCGCACGCATCTTGACCAATTCGTAAGTGCCGCCGGGGCAAAGGTTGAGCCGACGCAACAAGTGCTGGCGACGTGGCTCGCAGGCGGCGAAAAGCTGCTGCAGACTGGCGTTGTCCCCGTTGTCGCGGTAAGCCGCATAAGCCTGATGAATGGCCTCGGGCTCGGCAGCGTAGCGCTCACCCAACAACTGGAAGAAAGCGATACGAGCATCGTCGTCGAGCGAGGCATATCGCTCCAGCGCCTCCTGGGCGATCAGAATCTGGGAAGCCTCGCCGCCCGGATGCATCAGGGTTTCACATACCGAGGTCAATCTCGCCAGACTGCTCGGTGCCCCGGCGTTCTCGCCGCCGGAGAGATGCTGACCTCGTGTCCGGCGACCGATACTGGAGAGAAGATCCTGCAGAAAATTCATGTTGACGTTCATGCCGGCCCTCGCGGGTCTGTGGCTGGAGCTTGCACTGCCGGGTCTGGCGGCAGCGGAGAGCGTTGAACGGAGCGAGACGTTTATCCGGCAACCGTCAGAATCGGGAAACCGATTGTTAACATACATGTCATCGCTCTGTTATATATAACAGTTATGCCCCGACAGGCCCCGTGTCAACATAGGAGAAAGTCTAATATGGCCCGAACTCCGCATGCCCAGCGGCTTCGCGACCTGCTAGAGGATGCCATCGTCGATGGACACTACGCGCCGGGAGATCAATTGGACCCTGCAGCCTTGGCACGCGAGTTCGACTGTTCACGCACGCCGATTCGCGAGGCTCTGCAGCAACTCGCCGCATCCGGCATGGTGCGTGTACTCCCCAAACGCGGCACATTCGTCGCTCAGTTGAGCGTGACCGAGCTGGTCGAGCGTTTCGAGGTAATGGCGGAGCTGGAAGGAATGTGCGCGCGCCTGGCGGCCCGACGCATGACCCAAGAGGAACTGGCAGCGTTGCAGCGCGCCCAGACGGCTTGCCGGGAATGTATGGCCGCTGGTGATGCCGACGGTTACTACTACGAGAATGGTACCTTCCACCACCTGATCTACCGGGCCAGTCACAATGATTTCCTGAGCCAGGAAGCCTCGCGCCTGCACGCCATTCTAAAACCCTATCGCCGCCTGCAGTTGCATGCACGCCATCGTCTTGTCAGTAGTTTCGATGAACATGAAACCATCATGGCGGCCCTGGAACGTGGCGATGCCGACGCTGCCGAAGTGGCGATCAAAGCTCATGTGCAGGTTCAGGGGGAGCGATTCAATGATCTGGTGGCATCGATGCAGCGTTTGCAGCATCGGCGCAGTGAGGGGCGGTAATGTCAGGACAATCTTTCAGTCAGGACAAGCTTCACTAGAACAGCAACGTGACGACCAGTGCCAAGCCGCCGATGATCAGCGCCGTAATGACGGAGAGGCTAACCATCAGGTTGAGCCATCGATCGACCCGGAGGTCGACAGGCCTCATCTTACGCCGGGTCGCGCCGTGACGCAGTTGGCGGGAAGACTTCATCGCCGAGGGCATGGGCAAGCTCCGCAATTCGTTATGATCGTGTTAGCGTTAACGACGGCACACTTCTTAAATTAAGTATCAAGTTAAGCCGCTTCGACGAATTTCTCCACTGCCGCCGAGCCAAAGCAAGTCGCTCTGTTTCAGCCAGAGGGTCGAAGATGCTTCCGATATCAACGACAACGGCCCCGGTCCTGTCCGGACCGGGGCCGTTGACGGTAACGCTATCGTTCAGCGTGGATTGATACGCCGGTTCTTGATATCAGGCGCGCGACGATAACGATCTTCCTCCCCCAGTTCTTCGGCTTCGAAAGCATCCGCCCCTACCGGCGTGTCGCTATGGCGCCGGTACAGCGCCGTCAACATCGCCTTGCGATCGGCGCGCAACTCTTTCAGGGTCACGAATATCATTCCGTAGAGAATGAACGTGAACGGCAACGCTGCCAGTACCGATGCCGACTGCAACCCTTTGAGGCCATTTTCGCCGCCGGCGGATAACAGGGTCAGACAGATCGCCGCGATCAACACGCCCCAGATGATCCGCTTCATCAAGGGCGGATTGAGCGAGCCATTATCGGTCATCTGCGAAACGATATAGGTTGCGGAGTCCGCCGACGTCACCAGGAAAATAAAGATCAGACACAGCGCTACGACTGACAACACATTCGAGAACGGCATCAGATCGAACATCTGAAACAGTGCCGAAGTAATGTTGTCAGATGTCGCCTGGGCGAGACCTGCATCACTATTCATCTCCATCTGAATGGCGGCACCGCCGAATATACCGATCCATAGACAAGCCAATAGCGGCGGCACGACGAGGACGCCAAAAACATATTGTTTGATGGTACGGCCGCGTGAAATTCGCGCCACGAAGGTACCCACGAACGGCGACCAGGCGATGACCCAGGCCCAGTAAAAAATGGTCCAGTTGGATGCCCATTGGCTGTCATCGTACGGCGACATTCTCAGACTCATTCCGATAAAATTCTGCAGATAATCGCCAATGCCCAGCGTAATGGTCTCGAGAATGGCGATGGTCGGCCCCGTGAAGAGAATGTAGAACATCAACGCAAAACAGATGATCAAATTGAGATTGGAAAGGTTCTTGATGCCTTTATCCAACCCCGACGTTGCCGAAAGCATATAGCAGACGAACATCGCCCCCATGATGATGAACTGCCACATCATGTTTTCGGGTACATCGAATACCGCATGCAGGCCGCCATTGATCTGCAACACCGCCAGACCGATGGATGTCGCTACACCCATCACGGTCGCGACGACGGCAAAAATATCAAGGAGCGGTCCGAGACGGCGCAATTTCGGACGTTTCGCCGTTACCGAAGACAGCACGTTGGAGACCATGCCAGCCTGCCCCTTGCGGAACTGGTAATAGGCAATGATCAGACCGACGACCGAAAATGCTGCCCATTGATGAATGCCCCAGTTAAAAAAGGCGTACTGAATCGCATAGCGTGCCGATTCGGCAGACTCAGGTTCGACGTCGCCGTAGGGTGGCGTCATGTAATGCGTCATCGGTTCCGCCATGCCGTAGAACACTAGACCAACGCCAAACCCTGCCGCCAGCAGCATGCTCACCCAGGAAAAAAAGCCGTAGGTCGGCTTACTATCCTGCGGACCCAAGCGAATTTTTCCATACTTGCTGAACGCCAAACCCACCAGAAAAATCACGAATCCGAACACGGATATCAGATAGAACCATCCGAAGTAGTGCGTGGTTGCCCCTAATGCTGCGTTGGCAATATTGCCGAATCCTGTCGGAAAAATAGCGCCGAGGGCCACGATCGCCGCTATCACCACCGCCGAGACGATAAATACGCCTTGCTTGCCGAGTTTGGGCATGTTGTCCCCTTAATTGCCTATCCGTTTGGCGCCGAATCCATCTTGTGATGCAGTTAGTGTAGACGAGCTGAAAAGCGCTCGCTGTCAGCGTCCAAATTAAACTTGCCTGACTACCCTGCCCTTCATGCTCTCGAGGAACAACCTTGACAGTCGCAGAAAGAGCAATGGTTGCATTCCCGTCAGCTGCCCTCATGATGAGGATCATGAGGGCGCTAATGAGCGTCCACTCACTTCGCCTCTTGTAACGTCAGCGAGAACGCTCATGTCACGACTTGCCGATATTCCCCTTTCGGTGCTGGACCTGGCACCGATTACACGCGACGGCACACCCGCGGAGACCTTCCGTCGTAGCGTCGATCTCGCCCAGCAGACCGAGCGCCTGGGTTACAACCGCTACTGGCTCGCCGAACATCACAACATCGATGGGATTGCCAGTGCGGCAACCAGCGTCCTGATCGGCCACATCGCAGGAGCCACTTCGACCCTTCGCGTCGGTAGCGGTGGCATCATGCTGCCCAACCATCCGCCGTTGGCGATTGCCGAGCAGTTCGGCACGCTCGCCACGCTCTATCCGGATCGTATCGATCTCGGCCTGGGCCGTGCGCCGGGGTCCGACGGTATCACCATGCAGGCGATGCGCCGCGACCCTCGCGCCGGCGTCAACGATTTTCCCGACCGCCTCGACGAACTGCGTCGTTATCTGGGCGATAGCGTACCCGGCCAGCGCGTACGCGCGATTCCCGGTGAAGGCACGCACGTCCCCATCTGGCTGCTCGGTTCCAGCGGCTACAGTGCCCAACTGGCCGCTCGACTAGGGTTGCCTTTCGCCTTTGCCGGTCAGTTCGCGCCGGGCTACATGATCGAGGCGTTGCACCTCTATCGCGAAGGCTTCCAACCAGGGGTGCTCGACGAGCCCCATGCCATGATCGGCATACCATTGATCGCTGCCGATACTGATGAGCGTGCTCGTTTTCTGGCCACCACCCAGCAGCAGAAATTCCTCAACTTGATTCGCGGCAAGAGCACGCGCACCCAACCGCCGGTGGAGAGACTCGACTGGTCGCCGCAAGAGCAAGCCATGGTGTCTCAGAACCTCGGCGCCGCCGTGGTCGGTAGCGCGGAAAGCGTGCGCCAGCAGCTGGATGATCTTCTCGAACGGACCGGCGCCGATGAAATCATGGTCAACACCGACTGCTACGATCACGATGATCGGGTGAAGTCCTACGAGATTCTGGCGGATGTGTGGAAGGGGGCGTAACCGAATTACGCCGTGACTCGCGGCTTGAAAATCGCTCGATCGCTTTTTCGTTGCAGAGCGCTTCACTAGCCGTGAATCAGCGATCCTCACCGTTGATTGACGAGGGGGCTTAACGCTCGCCCCCTCGCCGCTCCCCCTCTTTTGGCGTCGCAAGACCGCGAATTCCTGAGCGGAAAGCGCCTGCGCTTCGGGTCGGCGCGTACGGACATCCATGTCCTGACGCGGCTCGCGCGACATCCATGTCGCGCGACCCGGCTTGGCGCCCTCCGCCCAGCGCTGTCTTGAAGACGCCGTCGTATCCCCCGGCCTGTCAATAAAAAACACCCGGCGCATGGCCGGGTGTTCTGCTTCGCGAGACAGCGGTGGGAAATTAGCCCAGACGCTTGGCCAGCAGCCCTTCCAGTTTCTGCTGATCGGCAGCAAAGGTACGAATGCCCTCGGCCAGTTTCTCGGTCGCCATGGCATCCTCGTTATGCTCCCACCGGAACTGGGCTTCACCGATCGGATCGAGACGCTGGGTGCCGCTGCCCTGATCGGTAATCTTGCGCGTCACTTCCCCTTCTGCCGATGAGAGCTCCTCGAGCAGCGCCGGCGAGATGGTCAGGCGATTGCAGCCCGCCAGTGCCCGGATCTGGTCGGTATTGCGGAAACTTGCGCCCATGACCACGGTGTCATAACCGTACTGACTGGCGTAGTCGCATACACCGCGAACGAATTTGACGCCGGGGTCTTCATCCGGTGCGTAGGACTCGGTGCCGGTGGCTTTCTTGTACCAGTCGGTAACGCGACCGACGAACGGCGAAATCAGATAGACACCAGCTTCGAAGCAAGCACGCGCCTGGGCGTCGGAGAACAGCAGCGTCAGGTTGCAGCTGATGCCCTCCTTCTGCAGTTTCTCGGCAGCACGGATGCCTTCCCAGGTCGAGGCCAACTTGATCAGCACGCGATCCTTGGAGACGCCACGTTTTTCGTAGAGATCGATCAGGTGGTGCGCCTTGTCGATGCTCGCCTTTTCGTCGAAGGAGAGCTTGGCCGCCACCTCGGTAGAGACCCGACCGGGCACCAGCTTGTTGATTTCGGTGCCAATGGCGACCGACAAACGATCGACCGCCTCTTCGATACGGGCATCGGCATCGGAAACTTCCGACTTGACAGCGCTCAGGGTTTCTTCGATCAAGGCCTGATAGCCTTCAAGATCGAAGGCCTTGAGAATCAGCGAAGGGTTGGTGGTCGCATCGTGCGGCTGGTAGCGGCGAATAGCATCCAGATCGCCGGTATCGGCAACCACCATGGAAAGCTGTTTGAGAGAGTCGAGTTGCTGTGTCATGAGTCGCTCCATCGTCCTGGTGTGTGATTGCGTCTCAGCGCAATCCTAATACTGAAAGCATAACACCGATGCGCGGCTATCGCCGTGTCCGAGCCGAGTTTCCTGCCCCTGTTACCGGGTGACATCCAACATAGAGGACGGCGATCTGCAAAGGGCGAACTCCATCGGGAAAGCCTCCCTCCATTAGCAGTCAGTGAGGGGGACAAGTCTCGATTTCAAGCCCCCGACAGCGGCCGTCGCTCGACGGCGCGATAGCCTCAAGCGATACCATGCTCTCGGCTCAGCGCCTCGCGGTAGCGTCGGTAGATACCATGATAGCTGGCGACGGTTTCCGGCTGAGGTCTCGTCAGCGTGGTGTCGTCCAGTCGCACCCAGTCCTGGCAGAGCTTGTCCAGGGCTACATCGGACTCGCGGTCATCACACCAGCGCGCCTGAATCGCGCCACCGAAAGCCGCCGCCTCGGTGACCTGCGGACAGACCACTTCGACATCGAGAACGTCTGCCACGATCTGGCGCCATATCGGACTCTTCGCACCGCCGCCCACCAGGCGTATCTGGGTCGCCTGACTGGCCAGCGGGCCGAGCAATTCCAGACCGTAGCGCAACCCGAACGTCGCACTTTCGACGGCGGCTCGGCATAGATTTTCCGGTGTGGTATTGAAGCTCGTCATGCCGCTCATGCTCGCCTGCGCCTGGGGCAACGCCGGCACCCGTTCGCCACTGAAGAACGGCAATAACGTAATCCCGCCCGCCCCCGGCTCGGCCTTGGCGACGGCGCGGTTGAAAGCGTCGATATCGAGCCCGACCAGTTCACGCAGCGTCGTCGTTGCCGAGGTCACGTTCATGGTGCAGATCAGCGGGAGCCAGCCACCGTGACTGGCGCAGAAGTTCGCCACCATGGCGTTGTCCGGCACCAGCGGATCGGAGGAATGTACGGCAATGGTGCCGGAGGTACCCAAACTGATCGTGACCCTGCCCGGTTCGATATTGCCGGTGCCGATGGCACCCATCATGTTGTCGCCACCACCACTGGAGACGAGAACGTCGTCGCCGAGGCCCAGTTCGCGAGCAAGCTCTGGACGTACCCTGCCGACCGCCTCGCGAGAACCGATCAGTCTCGGCAGTACGCTGTCGAAATCGAGCTCGGGCGCGATGAGTTCGAACACATCGCGACGCCAGGTTCGTTTCCGCGTATCGAAGTAGCCGGTACCGGAAGCGTCGCCGGGTTCGGCCACACGCTCGCCGGTCAACCAGAAGTTGAGATAGTCATGCGGTAACAGCAACGTGGCGATCCGTCGATAGGCCTGCGGGTGCGTTTCACGCAGCCAGGCGATCTTGGAGGCGGTATAGCCGGTCTGCAGGGCCAGTCCGAGCTTGTCGATGCAGCCCTGCTCACCGCCGAGCTGATCGATCAATCGTGCATTCCATTCCGCGGTTTCGGTATCGTTCCAGAGCTTGGCCGGATGCACCGGCGCGCCATCGCCATCCAGCGCGACCATGCCGTGCTGCTGCCCCGAGACCCCGATACCGCGAACGGCATTCGCCTTCACCCCGGCATCGCCGAGGGCTTCCTCGAGCGCGCCGCGAAAGGCTTCGGTCCACTCATCGACACGCTGCTCCCGCCGGCCGTGGTCGCCCTGCTCCAGCTTGTGGGGGCGAGAGGCTTCACCAACGATGCGTCCGTCGTCACCATCGACCACCACGATCTTGGTGCTCTGCGTGCCACAATCCACGCCGATATACATCGTATCCATCCCTTGATCAGTTCCGATTCCATCCCGGCTCCACGACCGGCGCGAGCGCCGACCTTACCCCGTCCGCAGCCGACGTCAATTGGCAACGAGATGTTCGACGCAAGCCCGCGCGCCGTCACGGTAGAGCCGCTCGAGCGCATCGAGATAGGCCGAGCGGAAACGCTCGTCATCGGCCAGGTCCCCGAACAGCTGTCGATTCTCGATGAAGGCCGTCGGCTCGTCGCGGTTGCGCTTGGCGATCGCCGTCAATTCATCCTTGAGTCGATCGACCACCACGATCGGCTCGCCCTGCTCATCGGCCCCCTCGGCATAACGCGCCCAGCTCGCCACGACCGCGGCACTTCGATGAATCTCGCCATCGCTTTTGTCTCCACGACCGGCCAACTGCTCTCGAATCACCGGCAGCAGCCACTTGGGAATGCGATCCGAACTCTCGGCACACAGTCGCGCCAGGGTGTCCTTGATTTCAGGGTTGGCGAAACGCGCGATCAGCGTGTGCTTGTAGTCGTCGAGATCGACACCCGGCACCGGTCGCAGGGTTGGCGTGCCCTCGCGGTTCATGTAGTCGAGCAGAAAATCGACGAATAGCGGGTCCTGACACACTTCATGAGCATAGCGGTAGCCGGCCAGATAGCCGAAATAGGTCAATGCCTGATGGCTGGCATTGAGCAGACGCAGCTTCATCAGTTCGTAGGGCATGACGTCGTCGACCAGCTGCACGCCGACCTGATCGTAAGCGGGCCGGCCGCTGTTGAAATGATCCTCCAGTACCCATTGGGTAAAAGGCTCACACACCACCGGCCAGCGATCCTCGATACCGAAACGCTGGTGAATCTCCTCGATATCCGCCTCAGTGGTGACCGGTGTGATGCGATCGACCATCGAATTGGGGAAGTGCACATTGGCGTCGATCCAATCGCCCAGTTCCGCGTCCCGCGCTCTGGCATAGGCCACGAACATCTTATGCGCGACTTCGCCGTTGCCCTGAATGTTGTCGCAGGACATCACCGTGAACGGCTCGATGCCACGTTCTCGCCGCCGCGCCAGCGCCTCGGCGACGATTCCGAAGGTGGTCCTGGGCGTCTGCGGCGAGGCCAGATCGTGCTCCACGTCCGCGTTGCCCAGATCGAACTCCCCGGTCACGTGATGGAAGTTGTAGCCGCCTTCGGTCACCGTCAGCGAAACGATGCGGATCTTGGGGTCTGCCAGCAGTTCCAGCGTGCCCTCGATATCGTCCGGCGCGTAGCGGTAATCGATGATCGAGCCGATGACCCGTGCCTGGTACTCGCCCTCGGGATGCTTGATCACCAGGGTGTAGAGATGATCCTGAGCGGACAGCGCCGCCTGCATGCGGCGATCGCCGGGCATCACGCCGACGCCGACGATACCCCAGTCCAGCGCTTCGCCCCGATTCATGAGATCGTCGAGATACATCGCCTGATGAGCGCGATGAAAGCCACCGACGCCAAAGTGCACGATGCCCGGTGTGACCTGGCTACGATCGTAGGACGGCTTGGCAACGGTACCCTCGAGCTGGTCGAGGGCTGCCGAATTCAACGATGGCATAGGGTTTCTCCTGAAAAATCACTGCCCCGAGAAAGATTCTGAACGTAACGCGGGTTCCAACTAGGCTTCGGCGGCTGCCGAAGGCTGTACCATCGACTCACGGCCAATGACCAGCTCGCTATCGGTATCGAACAGGTGCAACTTGTCACTGTCGCAGGTCAGCGTCAGCGTGTCACCGATCGCGACCTTCTGGTGCCCTGGCAACTGCGCGAAGACGAAATGCTCTCCCACACTCAGTTGCACCATGGTTACCGCTCCCAGCGTTTCGACCACTTCTACCCTGCCTTCGATACGATTGGTGTCCACCGTATCGCTCAAGCGAAGATGTTCCGGACGAATACCGACCCAGACATCGGCTACCCGCTGTGACGTCATGGTCTGAGTATGATCCGCGTCCAGCGTGAAACCGTAGCCGTCACCACTGACCACGCCATCGGCGTGCCTGGCACGCAGGAAGTTCATCGCCGGGTTACCGATGAAACCAGCGACGAAGCGATTGGCGGGGAATTCATAGAGGTTGATCGGCGTATCGATCTGCTGAATCCTGCCGTCCTTCATCACCACGATGCGTTCGCCCATGGTCATCGCCTCGACCTGATCGTGGGTGACGTAGAAAGTGGTCACGTTGAGACGTTTATGCAGCTTGACGATCTCGGCACGCATGTCGACGCGGAGTTTGGCGTCCAGGTTGGAGAGCGGTTCATCCATCAGAAACACCTGCGGATCACGCACGATCGCCCTGCCCAGGGCGACACGCTGACGTTGGCCGCCGGAGAGCTCACGTGGCTTGCGCTCGAGCAGGGGCTCGATGCCCAACGTCTGCGCCGCTTCGTCGATCTTGGTCTTGATCTCTTCGGCCGGACGCTTTTTCAGCCTCAGACTGAAGGCCATGTTTTCGGCCACGCTCATGTGCGGATAGAGGGCGTAGCTCTGGAACACCATCGCGATGTCGCGCTCCTTGGGCGGCACCTGGCTGACGTCCCTGCCGCCGATCAGGATCTCGCCTTCGGTGTTGCGCTCGAGCCCGGCGATCATGCGCATGGTGGTCGACTTTCCGCAGCCCGAAGGCCCCACCAGCACCACGAATTCGCCGTCGCGCGTGACGAGGTTGAAGTTGTCGACGGCGTTGTTGCCGCTCGATCCCTTGGTTTGAGAACCATAGTTCTTGGCAACGTTCTTGAGTTCGACGATGGCCATCTCGTTAGCCCTCTGAAATAGATTCGTTAGCGGCGTGATAGCCGATCATTTAACGGCGCCGAAAGTCAGGCCTCTGACCATCTGGCGTTGCGTGAACCAGCCGAGCACGATGATCGGCGCGATGGCCAGCACCGAAGCGGCGGACATCTTGGCCCAGAACAGCCCTTCGGCACTCTTGAACGATGCGATGTAGACCGCCAGCGTCGCCGCACTGTGGTCGGTCATGGTGATGCTCCAGAACGACTCGTTCCATGCCAGGATCAGCGCCAGCAGCCCGGTCGATGCCAACCCCGGCAGCGCCAGCGGCAACACCACCTTGAACAGGGTCTGCATGATGCTGGCACCGTCGATGTCGGCGGCTTCGACGATATCCTTGGGGATATCGCGAAAGTAGGAATAGACCATCCATACGATGATGGGCAGGTTCATGGCAGTGAACAGCAGCGTCAGTCCCAGCGCGTTGTCCAGAAGCCCCACCGCGCTGTAGACCAGATAGATCGGAATCAGCACACCGACCGCCGGGATGAATTTAGTCGAGACCATCCACACCAGCAGGAAGTCGGTACGCTTGTTGGGATAGAAAGCCATGGCATAGGCGGCCGGCACCGCCAGCGCCAGACCGATGACGGTCGAAGCCACGGCAGTCAGCACCGAATTCCACGCGTAATGCCAATAGCCGCTGCCCTGCGCCAGCGCCGTCTTGAAACTCTCGAGCGTGGGCGAGAAGAAGAAGTTCGGCACCACCGTGAAGGCTTGCTGCTCGGTCTTGAAAGCGGTCAATAGCAACCACAGGATCGGGAAGAAGATCAGTAGCGCCACGACCCACGCGAGCACACCCATGGCGACGTTGTTGAAACGTTTCGATCTCATCGTGCGGCCCCCGCATTGAGATTTCCGGCGATGTAGCGGATCAGCATGATCGCGAAGATATTCGCCAGGATCACCGCGCCGATAGCCGCTGCCGAGGCGATGCCAATGTCGTTCTGCTGGAACACGGTCTGGAAGATGTAGTACGGCAGGTTGGTGGTCGCGGTGCCGGGGCCGCCGCTGGTGGTCGTATAGATTTCGGCGAACGAGGTCAGAAAGAAGATGCTTTCCAGCATCACCACGACATACAGCACCTGCCCCAGATGCGGAATCACGATATGCCGGAACTCCTGCCAGGCACTGGCACCATCGAGCTTGGCCGCCTCGATCTGATCTTCCGGCAGTGACTGCAGGCCGGTCAGCAACACCAGCAGCGCGAACGGCGTCCACTCCCAGGTAATCATGATGATTACCGACAGCATCGGGTAGTGGGCGAGCCAATCGACCGGCTCCAGCCCCAGCTGTCGGGCTATCCAGGCGAACAGCCCGAAGACCGGATGGAACAGCATGTTCTTCCAGATCAGACCGGTGACGACCGGCATCACGAAGAACGGCGCCACCGCCAACGTGCGAGCCACGCCGCGGCCGACGAAGGTGCGATTGAACAGCAGTGCCAACGCCAACCCCAGGCCAACGGTGATGACCAGACTGGCGGCAACGATGATCAGGGTATTGGCCAGCGACTTCCAGAACGTCGGGTCGCCCAGCAAAATGACGAAATTGTTGAACCCGGCAAAGCCGTCGTACATCGGCATGAGCAGGTTGTACTGCTGAAACGAGTAGTAGATGGTCATCGCCAACGGCACGAGCATCCAGATCAGCAGGAAGATGACCGCCGGCGCCATCAGCAGTCGCGTCGTGCGGGCGAACGAACGAGCGCCGGTTACCTCGGCGGATAGCCCGGCACTCGGGGCGGATTGAGAAATGGCTTTCATGCGGGATTCCCGTAGCTTTGGATTGCCTGACGCAACCACTGATCCGGCTAAGCAGGTCAGACTAGACAGCTCCGACTTAGACAGCTCCGGCTTGCATAGCGACACCACCGATCGAAACGACCGGTGGTGTCCGGATACGCCGTTTACTGCGGTTTGCCGGTCTGTTGCATGATGCGGCTGGTGAAGGTCTGCCCTTGCTGGAGCGCCTCGTCAACGCTGCTCTGACCCGAGAGCATGGCCGCCATCAGCTGGCCGACACGGGTACCGATCGCCTGGAACTGCGGGATGGTAACGAACTGCACGCCGGTATAAGGCACTTCCTGCGCACTGGGGTCATTCGGGCTGGCACTCTTGATCGCCGTCTCGACCAAGGGGGCAAACGGCGCCGCTTTGACGTAATCGTCACTGGCGTAGGTCGATTGACGCGTGCCCGGCGGCACCGCCAGCCAGCCCTTGTCATCGGCTACGGCCTGGATGTAGTCCTGGGAAGTCGCCCACTCCACGAAGGTCTTCGCGGCTTCCTGATGCTGGGAGGATTGCGGCACGCCCAATGCCCAGGTGAATAGCCAGTTGGACCCTTTCTCGGTCTTCTCGTAGGGTGCCTGGGCGAAGCCTACCTTATCGGCAATCTGCGAGGTCTCGGGATCGCTGAGATAGCTGGCTGCCACGGTGGAATCCACCCACATGCCGCACTGACCGTTGGCGAACAGGGTTTCGGATTCGGTGAAACCGTTGGAGGTCACGCCCGGAGGGCCGTAGTCGTTGAGCAGATCGACATACGCATTGGCCGCGTTCTTCCACTCATCGCTGGTTAGCTGCGGTTCCCAGTCCATGTCGAACCAGCGCCCACCGAAGCTATTGACCATGGTGCCGAACAGCGCCATGTTCTGCCCCCAGCCCGGCAACCCACGCAAACAGATACCGTAGACGCCATCCGATGACGACTGGATCTTGGAGGCGAACTCCTTGATCTGGGTCCAGGTCGGCTTGTCCGGCATGTCGATACCGGCCTTTTCGAACAGATCCTTGCGATAGTAGGTCATCGAAGATTCCGCGTAGAACGGCAACGCGTAGAGCGTACCATCCACCGACAGCCCATCCTTGACCGGCTTGAGAAGATCGTCGATGTCGTAACTGTCAGGCAGATTTTCCATCGGCGTCAGCCAATCGTTCTGCGCCCAGATCGGGGTCTCGTAGTTACTCACGGTGACCACGTCGTACTGGCCGGCGCCACTGGCGATATCGGTCGTGACTTTCTGGCGTAGCTCGTTTTCCGGCAGCGTCACCCAGTTCACCTTGATGTCCGGGTGTGCTTCGTTGAACGCCGACATCATGCTTTGCATTGTGACCATGTCGGGATTATTCACGGTAGCGACGGTGATGTCTGTGCTCTGCGCCATGGCAGCGGAACAGGCCCCCAGGCCCGCAATCAAAACGGCAAGTCTCATCTGGAATTCCTCTCGTAGCGCTCGTTATTGCTATATTTTCGACTGCTGTCACGCCGAGTATCGAACGATCCCGCGGATACGATCGGACCCGATCTCTCTAGGCTGGCGTTATGATGACGAGGATCGACCGTGCGTTTTCTTAAATGCATGTTTAAACGCCCATGACATCAGTAACAAATCATAGCGTTAACACTGAAGGAATCAAGCTATTTCATTTCTGAATAATCAATTAAAATCAATAATATAGTCACTATTAGACCAATGTTTAATGCCACTTATAGACCTAAGTAGTAGAGAAAAACGGGGCCAGCAGAGACAATATCCATGATAATAAATGATACAAAATGATGTCGAATGATCATGACTCGCCCATCATTGGAAGCCGCAGGGCCGCAGCGCATGATTGCCGAGAGATCGGCCCTAAATTCATGAAACCACGGGTGTTATCAGGGAGATGAGGTCAATGCCTCGAACCACGCTCGACGATATTGCCCGCCAGGCTGGCGTCAGCAAAATCACCGTTTCGCGCACTTTTTCTTCGCCGGAAAAGGTCCATGCCGAAACTCGCGGCCAGATACTGCGTATCGCTCGCGAACTCAATTACGTGTCGTCATCGCAGACGACCCACCGCGAGACGGCTATCACGCGCACGCTGGGTATCGTCAATCCCAACATGAGCAACCCTTTCTTCGGTCGCATGACTCGGGAGATCACGCTGGCGGCAAGAGCACGCGGCTACACGGTGCTGGTCTTCGACTCCTACGAGTCGGAGACGCTGGAAGCGGAAGCGATCGGTAAGCTGATCGAGTTCTCCGTCGATGCGGTCATTCTGTCGGTCATCTCATCGGATATCGATTACCACCCGGCCTATCTGGATCGCCTCGATGCCGCGAGGATCCCGGTTGTACTGGTCGATCGCGAACTCAAAGCCGCGCACTACGGCGGGGTCTATATCGACAATCTCGACTGTGGCTATCAGGCAGGACGCTATTGCCTGGAGCAGGGCCTGACGCAATTGCTCGCCGTCTCCGGGCCTGCCGATTCGATGGTGTCGATCGGCCGCATGTCCGGCGTGCGAGAGGCCATCGGCAGCCGGCAGATATCGCTCGATGTGGTGTACAGCGATTTCACCTTCGACCCCGCCTATCACGCGCTACGCGAATATTTGCGTGACCATCCCTGGCCGCAAGGCATCATCGGGGCCAACAACCAGATCACCATGGCGGTATTGAAGCTTTGCCACGAACAGGGCGTCGTACCGCAACGTGACGTTCAACTATTCAGCATTGACGACATCGAGCACAGCGACGTTTTCGGGCTACATATCCCCTGCATTCATCACAATCTGCCAGAGATTGCGCAGCAGGCGCTGCAGTTGGCGTTGGCGGCGATCCAATCACCGGAGCAGCGCGGCTTTCGCACCGTGGTCCGGGGCCAACTCCGCGCTCACTGAATACGCGACAACGGCCGGCAGGTTTAACGACGCCCGGCCTCGACGTTACCAGCGATCATTCGGACGCCGGTGTCCGGCCGGGAACATCACCGACCTGAGCGGAAACAGGCGACGCCGGCAACCATACGTCCGCCGCCAAACCGCCCAAAGAGGCACGCTCCAGGCGCAACGTGCCACCATAGAGCATCATCAGGTCCTCAACGATCGCCAATCCCAGACCCGAGCCCCCGGAACCGGAGCCAGAGCCGAAACCAGAGCCGCGCGCATCCAGGCGTACGCCTCGTGCCAGTGCGGCTTCGCCCTGAGCGCGCGTCATCCCCGGACCGTCATCCTCGATACGCAGGCGCACGCCCTGCGACACCTGGGAGACCTTGAACATGACTCGACTCTCCGCCCAGCGCAGCGCGTTTTCCAGCAGATTGCCCGTAAGTTCCTGAATGTCCTGCGGGTCGATGCGCGCCGCCGCTTTCGGATCGATATCGACATCGAACTGCACGCCGCGACGTTCGGCCAGCCTGGTCAGTCCCTGAACGACCGGAGCGATCGCGTCGCGGATCGAGACACGCCCCGAGAAAGCCACGCCGCCGGCTGCCGACGCTCGCGCCAGATGGTGACGCACCGCATCATCGATACGTGTCAGTTCGGTATTGATGGGTTGACGCTGCGCCTCGGGAAAACGCTCCGAGAGTGTCTTGAGCACGCTGACGGGGGTCTTCAGCGCATGCGCCAGATTGCCGGCCGCCGCGCGCCCGCGTTCGATCAACCGTCGGTCACGTTCGAGCACGCCGTTCATGGCCAGCGCCAGCTCCTTGAGCTCTACCGGCAGTTGCGTATCCAGGCGTTCGATCTCGCCCTCCTCCACGGCCCGCAGATTGGCCGACATCCGCCTCAGTGGTGCCAGCCCCCAGCGCATCTGCAGCGCCAACCCCACGAGCAACAGCACGCCAAAGGTAGCCAGCGACAGTATCAACAGGCGTTCGAAGCGCCCGACTTCATGGTTCAGTTCCATGGTCGACCCCGCCAATGCGACGTGGATCGCATCACGCTGTCCCGGCAAGCGCAGGTCACGCTCGATCATGCGTAGATCATCGTCACGGGGCCCATTGACCTCATAGACGTTGATACCATTCTGATGTTCGGGAATCGGCAGACGCTGATCCCATAGCGAGCGTGACGTCAGGGTGAGATCGCCGCCGTTGCTAACCTGCCAGTACCAACCCGAGTAGACTCGATCAAAGCGAGCATCACCCAGCGAGCGGTTCAGTTGCAGGCGTTGGCCAATATTGTCGACCTCGATACCCGCCAACAGGGCATTGAGCAGAGACTCGAGACGGGTGTCAAAAGAGGCGGTGGCGGACTCCCGGAAGTTGTAGCTCAATCCGGCCCCAGCCAGGGGAAGCAGTACGATGATCAGTACCAGCGAGGCCACCAGCAGACGTGCGCCCAATGGTGCCAGCCGCAGCTTCTCACCCAACCGTATCCACCAGCGCGGTTGCCAGCGTTCCACCGCTTTATCTCTAAAACCCGGGCCTCTCAAACCCCGGCCTCGAGATCCACTAGTCGATAACCCTGCCCCCGAAGCGTCTCGATCCGGGCCCGCCCGAACTTGCGCCGCAGACGGCTGATCTGGACGTCGATGACATTGGAATCGGGTTCGTGATCGCGGTTGTAGACATGCTCGACCAATTCGGCCCGACTGACGATGCGCGGCGAGGCATGCATCAAATAAGAGAGCAGCCGCGATTCCTGGACGGTCAATGTGATCGGTCGCCCGGCTAGCGAGACGCTACCCGAGTGAGTATCCAGGGTCAGCTCTCCGATTCGGATCACCGGATGCGCATGACCGTGGCTACGTCGAACCAGCGCCCGCAGGCGAAACAGCACCTCGGCGGTCTCGAACGGCTTGACGACGTAATCGTCGGCCCCGGCGGAAAAGCCGGCCGCCTTGTCGGACCAACGCTCACGTGCCGTCAGCACCAGCACCGGCAGATCGATCGCATCCTCGCGCCACTGGGAAAGCCAGCGCGTACCATCACCATCGGGCAGGCCAAGGTCGAGAATGACCGCATCGTAGCGCTCGGTACGCACCAAGTAATCGGCCTCCTGCCCAGTGGTCGTCGATTCGATCAACAACCCGGCCTCTGCCAGCGCATCCGCCAGCGCCTGGGCCAGTGCCGCATCGTCTTCGACCAACAGTACCTTCATTACCGACCCCCTGATTCAAGACTCGCTGGTCTTCAAGACTCGCGTCGTCATCACTGCCAAAACGTCGCTTACGCCGAAAGCGGCTCATGACCCAAATAACTCAAGGCGACTTTTTCATCGCTTCGATGTTAACCCCCTCGATGCTCAGCAGCTCGCCATTGGTGGCGTCGAATTCGAATTCGACGACCTGTCCCTGGGGCCCGATCATCTCCACTTCGTATTCGATCGAACTATCGGTCTGCTCGAGTTCGACCTCGAGAATCTGGCCATCATAGCGGGCCTCCAGCCAGTCCATGATCTCATCGATCCCGACCAGATGGCCTTCCTTGACCTCCTTGTGGAGGTCTCGCCAATTGTCGCCGTCGGCGCTGACCGGCACCAGTGCCCCGCTCATCAACAGCGGTAACGTCAGCAGCAGCAATAGAGAGTTGCGAAGTTTCATGCTGACAGTGTGCCGCAAGGGTGATGAATCCGACATGAACACGTCAGACAGCAGCACACCGTCAAACGCCGAACTTCACCAGGCGACGAGTGATGAACCCCAGATGAACGCGACTGTCAGTTCGAGGCAAGGTGATCGCGCGTATAACGGTGACTACCGCCAGAGCCTGACTTCTGTCGCGATGAACCTTTTCCCGATGCCGAACATCAGGAGATTCGCCATGAAAAGCCGTCTATGGATGCTCCCCGCCGTGGCGCTAGGCAGCGGAATCAGTGCCGGCGCCTTGGCCAATGACACGACGCTCTCCTACAGTCAATTGAAGACGCTTCTCGACAGCGCCGAAAGTTACGGTTTCAAGCGTTACGAGAAGCTTGACGTCGATCGTGACGACAACCGATTGGAGATCGAAGGATGGCGCGATGATGGCTGGGAACTCGACGTCTCGATGGCGCTGGACGATGGCACCTTGATGCGCGAGAGTCAGCGCCAATCGAATACCCCGGACTGGAGCCTGACGGGGGAAGAATTGCAGGACGCATTGGCGCGAGCCCAGGATCGAGGCATGCAACGTTTCGCGGAACTCGAGGTCGATAGTGATGGCCACATCGAGATCGAAGGTTACACCGCGCAGCAGCAAGAACTCGATCTCGACCTGCATCGCGACGATCTCAGCACTGACGATATCAACACCGAGGAGAAAGCGGATGACCGACAACCGTCACAGTAACGACAACGCCGCATGGCGTGCGGCACAGCAATGGCGCGAGCGGGTTCAACAAACCCGCCCCACCCAGGGTGCCGGAGGCCTGCGCCTGTTGTTCACTTGGCTACTCTTCGGCGTCATGCTGATCATCGGCACGCTGCTCGGCCTTTTCTTTCTCGTCATCGGCTGGGCGATGCTGCCGTTGCTCCGTCATCGGATGAAAAAGCGCGCCGAACAATTCCGCGCATCGCAAGCGCAATATGCCGGCGGTAGCGCCGACCATGACAGTGGCTCTCAAACCAGGGATTCCCACTCGCCCGGACGTTCTCAGCGGGTACTCGATGGCGAGTACGAAGTGCGTTCGAAAGAGTCCTGATCGCGCCGACCCGCCGATACCCGCTCCCGGCCCACTGGCTTTAACGACCACCACCGATTGCACATCGTGTCTTTAACCGTGCGACTTCAGCGCACCTCTCCTATCGCGCCATCGCCTCTCTTCATCGAAGTCTCTCCCAACTCCGCGTGCGTCGAAGGGACGTACGCGGTAGAGTCGTCTACGACGTTGGTCGAACCCAACCCTTCATGCCAACGTACGCTCTACTCTCATACGGTATCGACACTCATACGGTATCGACAATAACAAGTTGAGACGGGACGCGGTGACTCATGAATGCAACCGAACGGCTGCTGCGCGCGGCCAAATTCTCGGAAATCGAACAACTGACCGGATTGGCGGAAACTGCCGCTGTGGTCGGCGATATCTGCCGCTTCGTCCACGCCCTGCAGCGCGAGCGTGGCGCCTCCACTATCTATCTGGGCTCCGCCGGTCGGCGTTTCACGCTCCAACGCCGGCAACGCACCACTGATAGCCAGCTGGCCGAAACGACGCTGCGCCAACGCCTGGAAGTGTGGGCTTGCTCCGACGATGCCGATCGCATGTCGCGCCACCTTGCCAATGCCCGCCTGCTGACCCGGATTGCGGCGGTCTGGCACGGATTCGACTCGCTCCCGCCGATTCGCGATGACATCGAGGCGCAGCGCCTCACGGCCGACGACGCGGTGCGCCTATTCAACCGGTTGATCGGCAATCTGCTGTTGGTGATCTTCGAAGCGGCAGACACCGCCTGCGACACCGAGATCACCCGCATACTGGTATGCCTATTCCATTTTATCCAGGGCAAGGAACTTGCCGGGCAGGAACGAGCCTGTGGCGCCTTCGGCTTTACCCTTGGGGTCTTCGATGATGCCCATCGTCAGACGCTGCAACAGTTGGTCGAGGCGCAGCATCGCTGTTTCGAAACTTTCAGTGAATTCGCCAGCCCCGAGCTGCTCACGCACTGGCAGCATGAACTCGACCAGCCGATCCACCTGGCCATCACCCGGTTGCGCGATGTGGCAACCCGAACTTCCCCGCTGCCAAATGATCTCGACGACCCCGGAGGACAATGGTACGCCATCGCCACCCAACGGATCGATGCCATGAAGAGGGTCGAGGATCGCCTGGTCGAGAAGCTACAGCGCAGCTGCCGCGACCGAATTCACCAAGCCGAGCGCGATATAGAGGACATCGCCGGCTTGCGCGAAACGCTCAACGGTGAACTCTGGGCGGCACCGATGAACCTGCTGCTGGAAGTGCCGGACTCGGAGCCGGCCTCCAGACTGGGAGCGCTGACCGCCAGCACCATGGACTCGCGCTTCAGCCGCTCGTTGATCGATCTGGTGCAGATGCAGAGCACGAGACTGCAGCAGATCAGCGATGAACTCGAGAATACGCGCAAGACGCTGCGCGATCGCAAACAGATCGATCGCGCCAAAGGGTTACTGATGGCACATCAGAACCTCTCCGAGGAAGACGCTTATCGCCTGATGCGCAAGACCGCCATGGATCAGAGCAAGCCACTGATCGAGGTGGCTCGAAACGTGATCGACCTTGTCGACATGTTGTCTCGAAAGTGTTCCTGAACCGTCTTTTGGATGTCATCCGCTGGTGCATGACCTCGTACTCTGCACCGCCGGATCGCGACCTTGCCTATCACCAATGGGTTAATGCCCCATTCGTGCCACACTTCGAAGCCTATACGATTGAATCCATTCGTTTTCAATGATTCTGGTACGGCTTCTGCTTATATAGAAAAGTTCAGGCCAATGGCGGCCCGACTGGAACCTGCTTCAGACAGTTCCGAGCCTCACATACGCTAAGCACGGTCAAGGTCGGCCGGCTGACGCAACGGACAACGGCGTCCATCGCTCCCCCATGCACCGCATGATGAGCGATGGACGCCGTTTTTTTATATCCCCGACACCGCCAGTGTCGTCGCCACCATCGGAGAGTGATCTTCATGGACATCCGTCACAAAGCCAACAAGATACGCCTGTTCAGCTTTTCCACCCCACAGATGCGAGCCTTCCACCTCTCGTGGTTCGCCTTCCATGTCTGCTTCTTCGGCTGGTTCGGCATCGCCCCACTCATGGCCGTCGTCCGCGACGATCTAGGGCTGACCAAGACCCAGATCGGCAACACGATCATCGCCTCGGTCGCAATCACCATTCTCGTACGTCTGGTCATCGGTCTACTCTGCGACCGCATCGGTCCGCGCAAGGCCTATACCTGGCTGCTCTGCCTCGGTTCACTGCCGGTGATGTCGATCGGCCTGGCCGACAGTTTCGAGACCTTCCTGCTGGCACGCCTGGCCATCGGCGCGATCGGGGCCTCCTTCGTCATCACCCAGTATCACTCCACGATGATGTTCGCTCCCAACATCGTCGGCACCGCCAACGCCACCACCGCCGGCTGGGGCAATCTCGGCGGTGGCACTACCCAGATCCTGATGCCGCTGGTGTTCTCCGGCCTGCTGATGCTGGGGGTCAGCGAAACGCTGGGCTGGCGACTGGCGATGGTAGTGCCCGGCATCGTACTGTTCCTTACCGGCCTGGCTTATTACCGTTTCACTCAGGACGCCCCCGATGGCAATTTCAGCGAGCTGCGGGCCCGCGGTGAGCTGCCGCCGGCCACTCGTGAACATGGCGCTCTGCAGAGCTTTACCGCTGCCGCCAAGGACATTCGCGTCTGGGCGCTGTTCGTGGTTTACGCCGCCTGTTTCGGCGTCGAACTCACGATCAACAACATCGCCGCCATCTACTTTTTCGATACCTTCTCGCTCAATCTCGCCACGGCGGGACTGATCGCGGGGCTGTTCGGGTTGATGAATCTGTTCGCGCGCACGCTAGGCGGCGTCTTCTCCGACCTGTTCGCCCGCAACGGTGGTCTCAAGGGGCGGGTTCGCTGGCTGTTCATCGCGCTGTTATGCGAGGGCGTCGCGCTGATCGGCTTCGCACAGATGCAGACCCTGGCCGTGGCCATCGGCATCATGCTGGTCTTCAGCCTGTTCGTGCAGATGGCTGAGGGTGCCACCTTCGGTGTCGTGCCGTTCATCAACAAGAAGGCACTCGGTGCCGTTGCCGGGATCGTCGGCGCGGGAGGAAACGCAGGCGCCGTGGCTGCCGGTTTCCTGTTCCGCTCGGAATCGCTCTCTTATCAGCAGGGGCTGTTCTATCTGGGTCTGGCGGTCATCGCCGCCTCGCTGTTCGCCCTGGCCGTACGCTTCACCCCAGCGATCGAAGCCGAAGAGAAACGCGCCTATCACGAGGCCGATGGCGAGCGTAGCGGCGCTCCTGAAACCGCCACTGCCGGCTGACTACCCTTCTCACCAGCCGCTCTTGGCCGGTCACCTCATCGTAAGCCCATGCGATCTTTGCCGCTGCCTTCGGGCGGCGGCTTTTCGATTCCATCGCTCGTGCACGTCAGGCTTTCTTGACGAACTCGGACTTCAATTTCAGGTAACTGACTCACGCGTAGACTCCCGGCGTTCAGGAAAGCGGCGGAGTCTACGCTGCCCGTTTTGCGCTGCCCAGTGAATTACGCCGGGTTTTCCAGCGTGGCGAGCAGGCTGGCGGTCGAGCATGTCATCTCGATTACACTCCCGACGATGATCAGGCACGGCGAAGGCAAGGGGCTGGCAGCGAGCTTTTGCGGCATGTCCGCCAGCGTACCGATCAGGGCTTGCTGTTGCGGCAGCGAGGCGTTGGCGACCAGCATCATCGGCCAGTCATCCGGCAGGCCCGCGCCGCGCAAGCCGGCGCATATCGATTCGACACGGCTCAGTCCCATGTAGAACACCAGCGTCTCGTCTCGCCGTGCCAGGGCGTGCCAGTCGAGCGCGACATCGTCACGGCACGCCTGGGCAGTAATGAATCGAACCTGCTGGGCGTGGGCGCGATCGGTCAGCGGCAGGCCCATGGCAGCGACGGCACCGGACGCGGCGGTGATGCCAGGGATGATCTCGGGAGTGACGCCGGCCTCGGCCAGCGCCGCGAGCTCTTCGCCCATGCGCCCGAAAATGCCTGGGTCTCCTCCCTTCAAACGCACCACGCGCTTCCCTTCACCGGCAAGCCGCACCAGCAGATTGCCGATCTCCGCCTGGGGCACGCTGTGGTCTCCGCGCGCCTTGCCGACGTAGTAGCGCTCACATCCACCTGGCAGCAAGGCCAGGATATCGGGGCCGACGAGGCGATCATAGACTACCGCCTGCGCCGCTTCGATTCGATGCAGAGCGCGCACGGTGAGCAGATCCGCCGCTCCCGGGCCCGCACCGACCAGCGAAACTCGACAGAGATCATCGGCTGCTGCGCGGTTATCGGAGGCAACCGAGCTCCGGCGTTCGGTGACCAGCCACGCCCGGCCAGTCTGCCAGACGCGAGCCACCCAATGGCCGGCCTTGGGCGACGTGTTGCGAGACGGGTTATACGCTGGCATGGGCGCTTTCCTCTTCGAGCAGGGCTTTCAATTCAGGCAGACAAGAACCGCACTGGGTACCGCAGGCGAGCCTGGCACCGAGGGCTTCGACATTGACGTCGCCAGCGCGGATCGCCTCGATGATCGTGCGCTGGCCGACCTGGTGGCAGCTGCAGACGATCGGCCCCTGGTCGCGGGTCCCACTGGCATAGCCCGCCAAGATTCGCCGGCGTGTCGTCCGGTCCATCGACGCGTCCGGTGCGCTGCGGGCAAAGCATTCATCCAGCCAGTGCAGCGCCGGCAATGCAGACGGCGGACCCACCATCAGCCACCAGCGCAGCCGCCCCGCCTCGAGACCGCTGGCACGCAGCCGCCCTTTGGCGCTGTCCTCGCTCCACTGCGTCGCCGGCAGCGGTAGCCGGCTTTCGGCCCAGGCCAGCCAGTCGCGAGCGTCGAGACCCGGTTCGCCGGCGAGCTGCCAGCGCAAGCCGTGGGTCATGGGAATGCGCGTCCAGTACGCGCTGTCGTCGCGGGGATCTACCGACTCGGCGAGGTCGTCGGCGACGATCAGCGTCGCTTCCCAGGCCACCTCGAGCGGCGTCAGGCTCACCGCGCCCTGCTTGGACTCGGGCTGCCCGGAAATCGGATCGGTGACCGGCGCGATCAGCCCGCCGATCTTGGCCTGCCCGCTGAAGGCGTCGTTCCAGTGCATCGGCGCGAACAGCTCACCGCGTCGCTGGCCCTTGGCCAGTCGCGCTCGTGCGCGGTAGCGTCCACCGACACCCTCGAGCTCGACCAGTTGCTGGTCACTGATTCCATGACTTGCGGCATCGGCGGGATGCATCTCGACGAACGGCTCCTGCCGATGATTCATCAGACGGGATGCACGTCCGGTGCGCGTCATGGTGTGCCACTGATCGCGAATTCGCCCGGTGTTGAGTCGTAACGGCCATTGAGCGCTGACCTCCTGTTGCGGGCCCCGTGGGTGCACCGGCAATAGTTTCGCCAGGCCATCCGGCGTGGCAAAGCGGCCGTCCTCGAACAGCCGAGCGGTACCCGCGGGTGCGCGACTGTTGACTGGCCACTGGATCGGCGCCAGCGCCTCGTAGGCGGCGCGGCCGAGCCCGGCCAGACCGGAGATATCGAATAACCTGACACCCTCGCCCGGCTTGCCAGATGGATTCTCGAAACCGGAAAGCCGCGCATGTTCATCGAAAATATCGGCGGGATGCGTATAAGCAAACGCCTCGCCGAAGCCCAGACCCGCCGCGACCTGACTCATGATCCACCAGTCGTGGTGCGCCTCACCGGGTGGTGGAAGCAACCCCCGCTGGCGCGAGATCCGGCGCTCCGAGTTGGTCACCGTGCCATCCTTCTCCGCCCAACTGCTCGCCGGCAGCACGATATCCGCCACCTCGAGTACTTCGGCGTTGGCCATGCAGTCGGAGACGATGACCAGCGGGCAGGCCGCCAGGATGCGCTTGATACGGTTGGCATCGGGCATGCTGACGACCGGATTGGTCGCCATGATCCAGATGGCGCGAATCTCGCCGCGCTCGATGGCATCGAACAATTCGACGGCCTTGTGCCCCGGCCCGTCCGGCAACGTCGGTATGAGCGAGGCTGTCTGCCAGAAGCGGGTGACCCGGTCGATGGCGCCCGGGGTGTGATAGTCCATGTGCGCGGCCAGCTGGTTGGCCAGCCCGCCGACTTCGCGACCGCCCATTGCATTGGGCTGGCCGGTGATCGAGAACGGCCCGGCGCCCGGCAGACCGATCTTGCCGCCAGCCAGATGGCAATTGATGATCGCCTGGCATTTGTCGGTACCGCTACTCGACTGATTGATACCCTGGGAGTAGAGCGTTACCACGTGCAGGTGGGTCGCGAACCAGTAGAAGAAGGTTTCCAACCGTTCGGGGTCGACATCGCAATCGCGGGCGATGGCCACGAGGCGGGTGTCATCTTTGCGAGCGGCGTTCAGTGCGGCCTCGAATCCTTGGGTATGCCGGGCCAGATAACGGCGATCGACCCGACCTTTTTCTTCCATCCACGCCAGCAGGCCGTTGAACAGCCGCGCATCGCTGCCCGGTTTGAGTCCTAGATAAAGATCGGCGATCTCGCAACTGTCGGTCACGCGCGGGTCGATGACGACCACACGCATCAACGGATTGCGCGCCTTGGCTGCTTTCAGGCGTTGATAGAGTACCGGATGGTTCCAGGCCAGATTGGACCCCGCCAGCACCACCAACTCGGCGCATTCCAGATCTTCGTAACAGCACGGTACGGCATCGGCCCCGAAGGCCCGCTTGTAGGCCGCTACCGCCGAGGCCATGCACAGGCGTGAGTTGGTATCCACGTGCGGCGTACCGAGAAAGCCCTTGAACAGCTTGTTGGCGACGTAATAGTCCTCGGTCAGCAGTTGACCGGACAGATACGCCGCCACTGCGTCCCGACCATGTTTGCGCTGCGTCGTTGCCAGCCGGGTAGCCACGGCGTTCAGCGCCGTCGTCCAATCCACCGTCTTGCCATCGACCCGGGGCTGCCGCAAGCGTCCCGCTTCGCCCAGCGTCTCGTGCAGGGCGCTGCCCTTGACGCAGAGCCGGCCGAAATTGGCCGGATGCGTCCGATCCCCTTCGACGCCGCTCACCCTTTCACCGTCATGCTCGACGATGACGCCACAACCCACGCCGCAATAAGGACAGGTTGTGGTGTCCTTAAAGGGAGGACAGGTTGTGGTGCCTTTATAGGGCGCGCAGGCCGCGGCTCGACGAGTCACTGAATCAGTCGTGGTGTGCAGATCGGACATAAACGCCTCCCTGAATACGCAAAAAGGCCTGACCCCACGATGAACGTGAGGTCAGGCCTCATTGCCTGCTGCCGCGCGACTCTGCTGACGCCTGCGGTGCGATGTAATCACTGTCGATGTCGCGTGCGGTTCATTGCCGACGTTGGCAAATGAATACGCTATTAATCAGTATCACGCAATAAACGGGCCGCAGGCGGTTTTTCTCTTTTTCGACAATCCATTAGAATCATTCTTTTGCCCGCTCACTCGTTCTGGTAACACGCTCGCTCACCGTCATTGCCAGCCTTTGGTGCGAAAACACCCGGCGTTGCACCGCAGTCGAACAGCACAAAGGCCGACACCATCTTTCTCATCGCTCTATAGCCATCTGGTTCGCCATCCTGCAAAGGCGCATGAGTTGCAAAGCGTCACCTAACTAAACCTAACGTTTCGTTACGCTTGAAAAATCTTCAGGTCCTCTCCTAGGTTTAAATTCATGCTGAACATAATCGCTTCAACTTGGCTTCAGCATGTTCACCGGAAAAGGGAGACTTCCATGCAATTGACTAAACTTTGTACATTCGTTTCATCAGCGGCATTGGCTGGTACCCTGGGAATAGGTACCGTGCTGGCGGCATCCAGCGATAACGCCAGCAACGATAATCAGAACATCAGCGATACCAACAACGCTGGCGCCAGTGCAACGGCTTTCGAGGCCGAAGAGACCAAGATGGCTTACTCAGCCGCTGGCGTATTGCACGGCATGTTGCAACAGTCTGAAGATCAGCAGATTCCCAAGCAGCTGATTAATCAGGCACGCTGCATTGCCGTTTTTCCTTCCGTGCTTAAAGCCGGGCTGGTCGTAGCCGGTTCGCATGGGGACGGATTGGTCACCTGCCGCGACGGCTCAGGGGAATGGGACGGCTCGGCCCCAGTTATTTATGACCTTAACGCTGGCAGCATAGGCGCTCAGGCCGGGGCTAAGACGACTGAGCTGGTGGTACTGTTCACCAGCAAATCCAGCGCCAAGGATCTCAGCGGTGGCAGTTTCAAGTTCGGCGCCGATACCGGAGTCGTCGCAGGACAGTTGGGCGCGCATGCCGAAATTACGACTCAGCCCGCGCCGATTGTCGCCTACCGCACCGATCAAACCGGCGTATTTGCAGGCGCCGATCTGAAGGGTACCGTGATTCAGGCCGACGAAGATGCCATCGATTATATCTACGGCAAGGAAAAAAATGCCGATCAATTGCTCAGCACTCGCAGCCAGGTGCCGGACAATATCAAGGTCTATAATCAGGCGCTCGACGCCTTTGCCCCGGCCGATCAGTATCAGCAGAAATCAGGTGATACCCAGGATCAGGGCTGATAGTGGCTAACTATCGTTCTTGGTAGCCACGGCGGGCCGTATCACCGGCCCGCCCATTCGTTCGAAGCTCCCACCTACCCCTGTCGGCGACTCTATTGGACCTGCAGTGCATGCGATCGCTGTCGATATTGCATGCCAGACGCTAAACGGATGGCCCAGCCTCTAGCCATATCGCCTGTCGTTGGTGCGCAAACGCCCATGCTGCACCATGGTTGCACAACCCACGTGCCCATACCTGATTTCTCATTACCGTCTCGCCACCGATTTTGCCACTAAGCCACTGAATCGAAATGAAGATTGATAACGTGGCACGGTATTCGCCTGTCCTTCGCTTAAGTTCGACCAACGACGGTCACCAGACCGGCATTGCATCGACGCAATGACGTGTCAGAGAAAGACATAGCGCATATTGGCAATTCGACGGCGACGACCGTTGGCCCGATACGCCATATCGATATTCAGGCAAAGGCGCCTGATGCCGCGAAGCCCCGCTTCGTGTCATCAGGCGCCTTTTCGTTGTTGGCCATCATCGAAACGGATAGCCACAACGGCGGATGGGAGAGACCTCATGTCCCAGAAAAATATTCAAAACCGGTTCCATGACGCTTCCCGGAACTTGTCCTCGGATCCATGCAGCGCCTTGAAGCATCTGGTAATCGTCGGTAACGGCATGGCCGGCCATCGCCTGCTGAGCGCGTTGTTGAAACGCCCGGACCGCCCCGAACGCATCACGGTCATCGGTGAGGAATCCTCACCGGCCTACAACCGCATCCTGTTGTCGCCATGGCTGGCTGGCGACCTCGAGCGCAGCGCACTCGATCTTCCGCTCGAGCGCGACTCGACACCGGACGCGACATCGGGTGTGACATGGCGGCTGGGTGAGCGCGTGGTCAAGATCGACCGGGGCCAGCGCAGAATCCATACCCATCATGGTGAACCGGTGGATTACGACCGCCTGGTGCTGGCGACCGGCTCGCGCCCTGCCCTGCCGGAAGTTCCCGGCATTCGTCTGGGCAACGTCGGCGGCTTCCGCGATCTCGCCGATACCACCTGGCTCACGTCACGACCCGCCGGTAGCCGTGCGGTCGTCATCGGCGGTGGGCTGCTGGGGCTGGAAGCGGCGGAGGGGCTGCGCAAGCGAGGACTGGCCGTCACCGTCCTCCAGCGCAGCGCACGCCTGATGAACCGACAGTTGGACGACACGGCGGCGAGCTGGCTACGTACCGAGCTGGAAGACCGCGGCTTGAGCGTCGAGACCCACGCCCGGCTGGCCGCCTGCGAAGGCGATGCCAATGGCAACGTCACCGGCGTGCGATTGGAAGATGGCCGCCGATTGCCCGCCGACTGCGTGGTGATCGCCGCCGGTATCACACCCAATACCGAACTGGCCCAGCGAGCCGGGCTGAACACCGCCTGCGGCATCGTCGTCGACGCCACATTGACGACCAGCGATCCCGCCATTCACGCCCTCGGTGAATGCTGCGAATTCGAAGGGCGTACTTACGGCCTGGTCGATCCTATCTGGCAGCAGGTGGATGTTCTTGCCGCTCGGCTCGGCGGCCAGCCGACCGCCTCCTACATCGAAAGCCCCTGTGCAACGCGGCTCAAGGTCGCAGGAATCTCGGTCTATGCCTTCGGGCCGGTCGAGATTTCTCCGGAGCACGAAACGCTGGTCTATGCCGACCCTGAAAGCGGCGACTACCGCCGACTGCTGCTGCGCGACGACCGTCTCGTCGGCGCGGTGCTCTACGGCGATACCACCGCCGGCCCCGGCTATTTCCATCACGCTCTCGAAGCCAACGATCTGAGCGCCTGCCGCGACGTACTGCTGTTCGGTGCCGATGACGCCACGCGACTTCTGGCCGAAAACGCCAACGATAAACTGGAGGAAGCGGCATGACACACGCCCCTGTCACCACACATGCCCCTGTATCGACGACCGACAAACCCCGCCTGCTGGTGATCGGCAACGGCATGGTCGGTCACTACTGCCTGGAGCAACTGGTCGAGCGCGGTGCGCACCATCGCTATGCGATCAGCGTCTTCGGCGAGGAGCGCCATCGCGCCTACGACCGCGTGCACCTCTCCGACTACTTCAGCGGCAGCGACGCCGATGCGCTGGCGCTGGGCGAGGCCGATTTCTGCGCGCGTCACGGTATCGATCTGCGCCTGGGCGAAGCGGTCAGCGCGATCGACCGCAGCGCTCGCAACGTCGTCACCGAGGGCGGCCTCCATGCGTTCGATCAGTTGATCCTGGCCACCGGCTCCTATCCCTTCGTACCGCCGATCCCGACGCCCGAGACCGACGACAGCGGCCATGCCTGCCTAGTCTACCGAACGCTGGACGATCTGGACCGTATCCGCGAGGCGGCGTTGGCGCTGGAACACCGCGAAGTTCGCCGAGGCGTGGTGGTGGGCGGCGGCTTGCTGGGTCTCGAAGCCGCCAACGCGATCAAGTCGCTGGGGCTCGAAGCCCACGTGGTCGAATTCGCGCCGCGCCTGATGCCGGTACAGCTGGACGCGGAAGGTGGCGAGGCGCTCAAGCGCCAGATCGAAGCGCTGGGTGTGCAGGTGCATCTCGCCCGCGCCACGAGTGACATCGTGACCGGCGACACTCACCGCTACCGCATGAATTTTGCCGACGGCGAGTGGTTGGAGACCGACATGGTCGTGTTCTCGGCCGGCATCCGCCCACAGGATCGGCTGGCCCGCGATTGTGGGCTGGAAATCGGCGAACGTGGTGGCGTGATCATCGACGACACCTGCCATACTTCCGACCCCGACATCTTCGCCATCGGTGAATGCGCGCTGTGGAACGGCCAGGTCTTCGGACTGGTGGCGCCGGGCTACACCATGGCGCGCACCGTTGCCGGCTATCTGGTCGACACCTGCGAACCGTTCAGCGGCGCCGACATGTCGACCAAACTCAAGCTGCTCGGAGTGGACGTCGGCTCCATCGGCGACGCCCACGCCAAGGCCGAAGGCGCGCGAAGTTATCGCTTCATCGACGAAGCCAGCCACGGCTATCGACGACTCGTGGTTTCCGCCGACGGCAAGCGCGCCATTGGCGCCGTGCTGGTGGGTGACAACAGCTACTACGATACGCTGCTGCAGTACGTGCAGAACGGCATCGCGCTGCCCGCCGACCCGGCCAGCTTGATCCTGCCCCAGGGCGAAGGCGCGCCGATGCTGGGTGCGGATGCGCTACCGGAAAACGCCACCATCTGCTCGTGCCATAACGTCTCCAAGGGGGCAGTCTGTCAGGCTGTCGACGCCGGTTGTACGGACCTGGGCACGCTCAAGGCCGACACCAAGGCCAGCACCGGTTGCGGTGGCTGCACTGCACTGCTCAAGCAGGTCTTCGAGCATGAGCTGGAAAGTCGTGGCGTCGAAGTCGACCGCAGTCTGTGCGAGCACTTTGCCTACACCCGCCAGGAGCTCTACGGCCTCATCCGGGTCGAGGGCATTCGAAGCTTCGAGGACCTCCACGCACGTCATGGCAAGGGCCGGCTGGGCTGCGATATCTGCAAGCCGACGGTGGGCTCGATCCTGGCCTCGTGCTGGAACGCGCCGATCACGGACCCCTCGCTAGTGCCACTGCAGGATACCAACGACACCTTCATGGCCAACATGCAGAAGAACGGTACCTATTCGGTGGTACCGCGCATTCCCGGAGGGGAAATCACTCCGGACAAGCTGATCGCCATCGGCGCGGTGGCCAAGAAGTACGATCTCTACACCAAGATCACCGGCGGCCAACGTATCGATCTGTTCGGCGCCCAGCTGCACGAGCTGCCGGAGATCTGGAGCGAGCTGATCGCCGCCGGTTTCGAAACCGGCCACGCCTACGGTAAATCCACCCGCACCGTGAAATCCTGCGTCGGCAACACCTGGTGTCGCTACGGCGTTCAGGACAGCGTGGCCATGGCGCTGACCATCGAGAATCGCTACAAGGGCCTACGCTCACCGCATAAGTTGAAGTTCGCCGTCTCCGGCTGCACTCGGGAATGTGCCGAGGCCCAGAGCAAGGATGTCGGCGTGATCGCCACCGAACATGGCTGGAACCTCTACGTGTGCGGCAATGGCGGCATGCGTCCGCGCCATGCGGAACTGTTCGCCACCGATCTCGGTGACGACGAGCTGCTACGCATCATCGACCGCCTGCTGATGTTCTATATCCGTACCGCCGACAAGCTGCAGCGCACCTCGGTGTGGCGCGAAAACCTCGACGGCGGACTCTACTACCTGAAGCAGGTGATCCTCGACGATAGCTTGGGACTCGGTACCGAACTGGAAGCGCAGATGCAGCACGTGGTCGATCACTACGAATGCGAGTGGGCCAATGCTCTCAAGGATCCCGACAAGCTCAAGCGCTTTCGCACTTTCATCAACGACAAGCGCAGCGATCCGGACATCATCGCGATCAGCGAGCGCGATCAGCCCCGTCCGGCCCGTGAAGAAGAAATCGCCGCCTTGGCTACGGAGGTCACCTCATGAGCACTGCCATCCTAGAAGCCCCTGAAATCGCTGCCGCAGGCAAAACCCGTATGCGCCTCTGCGCGCGTAAGGACCTGGTTGCCAACTCCGGTGCCGTCGCCTGGCACGACGGCCATCAGATCGCACTTTTTCTACTCTCTAGCCCGCCCGCACATGCGGGAAAGCCCTCTGATAATTCGCCCGAAATCGCCGACACGTCAGGTCGAACCGACGCCCATTGGGAGCTTTACGGCCTCGACAACCGTGATCCGTTCTCCGGCGCTAACGTGATCGGCCGCGGTATCGTCGGCGATCTCGACGGCGCGCTGGTGATTGCCTCGCCGATCTACAAGCAGCACTTCCGGCTGGAGGACGGTATCTGCGTCGAGGATCCCTCGCAGCGACTGCGCACGTGGACGGTCAAACTCGACGGAGACGACGTGGTGCTCATCGCCGATGCGCGCTGACACGCACCGCAAAAAGCTGTTTCCATCCCGAACCTGCCAGTCGAACTTGCGGTGCTCACGCTCAGAAGGCGCGACTAGTCACACCCTGATACTGGTCTATGCTGAACGAGCGTCGACCAAGCGTCCGATTCGCCTTCGCTGGTCTTGAAGCCTTAGTTCCAGATTCGGATACCATGTCACGACAACCCTTTCACCTGTTCTGCGTGCTGCTCCTATCCCTGTTCTGGATACTGCCCTGTCAGGCGGCGTCTGCTGCGGGCGCCGATGAACAGATCACACCCGACCAGGCGCAGCGCGCCGTGAACGTTCTACAGGATGACCCGCAGCGCGCCGAGGCCATACGCGTACTAAAGGCCATCGCTGCCACGGCCCCGGGGGAGCCGATAGATGCCGATCGGCCGCCAGCCGAGACATTCGAGCCCGCGGCGGAAGTGCCAGCGCCTGCCGATGACACAGCACTCGCTCCCTTACAGGAAAACGGACTGACCGCACGAACGCTGGATCAGATCGGGCTTTGGCTGGATGGCCTGGGCAGCCAGCTTGGTGAAGCCCGCCGGTCTTTCACGGCCCTACCTGCACAGCTACAGGAGAATCTGTCGACACCACCCGGGCGCGAGCGGCTCTGGCAGATGGCACTGTCATTGGCACTGGTTTTTGCCATTGGTCTACTGCTGGAATGGGGCTTGAGCCGTTTGCTGCGTCGCTCGCGCCAGGCACTCGTAGCGCACGCCGATGCGGCTGAGCGGCGAGCACAGGCACGTGAGGCAGCGCGCTCAAGGCCGCATGCGAGCTCACCAGCTCAGCCGGTTTCGCAAGCATCGCCCCATACCCGAACCGAGGGCTTGCGCACCGAGTCGAACCAAGCCTTGGTGCAGACACATCGGGACGGCGTTGACCGGGTCGAGACCATTGAAATCGCGCCTACGGGGACCACCTCCGGTGGCCCAGCCGATCAGCCTCCGGTGGATGTCAAACCACGCATGTCGGACCGCCGCCCCTCGGCACCTGTACCCAGCCAGCAGCACCGCGAGCCTCTGCGTCATCTACCCTTCGTATGCGCCATGCTGCTGCTCAAGCTGCTGCCACTGACACTGTTTTTTGGCGCTGCCGGTCTGACACTGCACTGGACGGCAGGGAGTCAGGATCGCGTTCACGACATGACCGGTGGCTTTATCGCAGCCTATGTCGCGACACGGCTGGTGATGATCCTCATTCGGCTCGTGATTTCTCCAGTCGGTCGCAGGCTGCAACTTTTGCAGGTTCAGCCGGATACCGCATCAGTCGTGATCCGCTGGGCGCGGTGCACCGTCGTACTGGCAACGTTCGGTATCGCCCTGGCCAATGCCACCGATCTGCTGGGCGGGGGGCCAGGCGGACGGCTGGCCATAACCAAGCTCGTCTCGCTGCTGGTTCATCTTCTGATCGTGTTGCTGATTCTCAAAATGCGCCATGTAGTCAGCCGAGCACTCGCTGCTCCGGAAAACGCCGAAGGTACGCTGGCTTCACTTCGCAACGGATTGGCCCAGGTCTGGGCGGCGTCAGCTATCGTGCTGGTATCGGGTGCCTGGGTCATCTGGGCGCTCGGCGTACAGGATGGCTTCCCGAAGTTGATCTACTTTCTGGTCGTGTCCCTCGGCATCCTGCTGCTGGCCCGGCTTGCAGCCATGGTCGCGCTGGGCGCGCTTGAAGAGGCTTTCCAGAGCAAACCCGCGAACGATGAGCAGCCGGATCGAGCGCAGTGGCTGATGCGCTATTACCCGCTGCTGCGCGCTCTGGTTCTGATCGTCATTGCAGCGGTCACGCTAGTGGCCCTGTTCCAGGCCTGGGGCCTACATGCCATTGGCTGGTTCGCGCCCGGAACCATTGGCCGCAGTCTCTCTTCGGCGGCATTGACCATTCTGATCGCGGCCGTTGTGGCCAGCATCATCTGGCAGGCCGTCAATCTGGCAGTCGAGCGTCAGCTGAACCGCTGGGAGCAACAAGGCGAACGGCTGCGAGCGGTTCGGCTACGAACCCTGCAACCCATGTTGCGGACCTGTCTATTCATCGTGATGCTGCTGGTGGTCTGCCTGACAGCACTCAGCGAGATCGGCATCAATATCGCGCCGTTGTTGGCCGGGGCAAGCATCATCGGCGTAGCCATCGGCTTCGGCTCACAGAAACTGGTGCAGGATTTCATTACCGGCATCTTCCTGCTACTGGAAAATGCCATGCAGGTCGGCGACTGGGTGACGGTGGCCGGGGTCTCCGGCACGGTGGAGTATCTGTCAATACGTACCGTGCGCCTGCGGGCCGGAGATGGCTCGCTGCACATCGTGCCCTTCAGCTCGGTCTCCACGGTCAACAATACCAATCGCGGCATCGGCAATGCGTCTGTCAGCATCAATGTCACCTTTGATACCGATATCGAACGGGCCACCGAAACGCTCAAGCAGATTGGTGCCGATCTGCGTGAAGATCCGGCTTTTAAGGACTTGATTCTGAACGATATCGAAGTCTGGGGCGTGGATGCCGTTGACGGCTCGATGGTTACGCTGGTCGGCCGCATGCAATGTATCGACAAGGGACGCTGGGGCGTACAGCGTGAGATCAATCGCCGTATTCTCGAGCGCTTCCGGACGCTGGGCATCCGGATTGCCAACCCCAGAGTCAGCCTATTACTGCCGCCGGATGCGGGCACAGGGGCGTCAGTCAATCGATAATGCCAGGCAGGATCGTCCGGATAGTCCGGATAGTCCGGGCACCTCATCAGGCCCGTGACATCGTGCGATTCGCCGAGTGCCGACGACTCAAGATACAAAAACGAAGCATAAAAAAACCCGCGCAAGAGGGGGGATGCGCGGGCGAGGCGGGGTGTTACTAGGAGACGCGACTCGAACGACTGCTATCGAAGAATCCTCATTCGATGAAAAATATATTAGCACCCTTATATTTCTCTAGCAATGCAATATTCTCATCGAACTCATCATTCCGCGCTACGAGGCGCGCATGGTCAGGCCGAGCAGGGGTTGGCCGCTTTCAACTGGGCAAAGCTGGTCACGAACGTATCCATCTTTTCCGCGTCGTAGTCTTGAAGACCACTGATGACCAGCTTCTTGGAGCCGATTCCCACATCACGGCCATGACAGCTCATGCGGAACTCGAGGTGGGCCTCCCCGCGCTTGCCTTTGACGTCCAGATTGGCGCCGGCGAAATCCAGATCCAGATCGCAGGGGTCATGATCTTCGAGCTTGAACCCCATGCTGTCGTAGATCACCAGCGGACGCTGGGGATTGAACATCACGCCCTTCTCTTCGAGCAGCGGTTTGAGGTAATGCGGAAAGTTGCGCCCTGAAAAAGCCACGTAGCGGCGAGTGAACGTCTCGACGGTAGCCGGATCGCGAATCGTCCAGCCACTGCGCTTGACGCTCAAATACTGCTTGCCCGCCTGATCAACGACACTGACGGTTCCGGCGTCGTCTTCGATAAAGCTCAACGCCACGCGATCTCCCACCATGCCACAGAAGTGGAACGTCATCTGCTGAGACAGCCCGTAACGAGACAGGACCAGTGCGAACAGCAGATCGCCCGGCACGCAGAAACGGCGCGCACAGGGGTCATGGATCGGGTTGTAATCTCCCGCAATTTGACGCGCAAACTGACTGGCCTGCTCTGCGCTGATACAGATACGATCCGCGTCAGTAGAATGGAACTCGTCGAGAAACATAGGTGGTCGACCCACATGTCGAATGACTTGGCGTTGGGATTCCAGGCGCCGCTCTTACCCCATGTTAGGGCAAATCGCAGCGCAGCATTAACATTTAGAGACAAACGATAGCGTAGTGTACCCAAATGAATGTTCCAACCACAGCCTCTGAAGGCATCGATTCCCAATTATGCCCCTGCGTCAGTGGCGTCTCCTACGATCGTTGCTGTGCCATCTATCATCGTGGGAAGGCGTCCGCGCCGACTGCGGAAGCGCTCATGCGCTCGCGCTACACCGCCTTCGCGCTAGGCGGTTTTGGCGACTATCTCGTCGAGACCTGGGACCCCGATACACTCGATCCGGCACTGACGACGGATCAGCTCGACCGACGAGAACACCACTGGCTGGGTCTCGAGATCCTCGCCTCGCAAGAGAACGGTGCGCGCGGAACGGTCGAGTTCAAGGCCCATTTCCGCCCGGTCAATGCGACGTCGCTCACAACACCACAAGTGCTTCATGAGCGCTCGCGTTTCCGTCGACACCAGGGTATCTGGCGTTACCTCGACGGCATCATCGACCCTTCTCCCGGCGCCACCGTGTCCCGAAACGGGCCCTGCCCCTGCGGAAGTGGCAAGAAAGCCAAACGCTGCTGTCTGCGTTGATACCGCTCTGCAGCGCCACGTCCATCGCGCGGCAAAAGCCCATATACCCGGCACGAGAGACGCCCGTGTCCATGGCGAAACAAACCCGCATGGAGTGGAACACAAGCCAATGGCCCACTACGCTTTTCTCGAACCCAACATCGCCGTCGCTCGACATGCTGAATCATTCGGCCTTATCGCAGCGCCGCAGCGCTTCGACCAGCAGACATAAAAAGCAGGTGCATGAACATTTCCGATAGCGCTACGAACCTTCTCTCCCGCTTTCAGACCGCACTGGGGCAATGGCTCCATATCCCTGGCTGGATCGTCCTGCCGACACTGATAATGCTGGCGGCGTTCGTCATCGACATCGCCTTGCATTTCGCGCTCAACCGGATGGAGCGCCGTCTACGCGATTCGCCGCGGCGGTGGGACGACCCCATTCTCCACGGATTACGCCTTCCACTACGCTGGTGGGTCTGGATCACGGCGCTGATAGTCGCTCTCGGTGTGGTCGGTGCGCATTTCGACATCGAGCACGTGACTATCGTGCTCTCCCGAATCGGTGCCCTGATCACGCTGTTGCTGGTCGCGTGGGGCGGCATCCGGCTTTTCCGACGTCTGGAACAGCGACTGGTGTTTCCGCCGGTCAAATCTCGAGCCAAACCGGTCGACCCCACCTCGGCATCCGCCTTGACCAAGATCGTCGGAGCCGTGCTGATCGTCACACTGATATTGATCGGACTGCAGGTTCTGGGCGTATCGATGTCGAGCATTCTGGCCATGGGCGGCTTCGGCGGCCTGGTCATCGGCTTTGCCGCGCGAGACGTCATCGCCAATTTTTTCGGCGGCATGGTCGTCCATCTGGACAAGCCGTTCGTGGTCGGGGACTGGATCCGCTCCCCTGAACGCCAGATCGAGGGAATCGTCGAGGATATCGGCTGGCGTCTCACCACCGTTCGAACGTTCGCGGGACCACCGCTCTATGTCCCCAATGCCTGGTTCAGCCAGATTTCCGTGGAAACCCCCACGCGAATGGTCAGCCGTCGTCTCTGGGAAACCATCGGCATCCGCTACCAGGATATCGGCGCCATCGAAAACATCACCCAGGATATCCGCGACCTGCTGCTGCAGCATGAAGAAATCAATCAAGATGAGCTGATCACGGTCAACTTCGTCACCTACGGTCAGTATTCGCTGGATATCATGGTCTATGCCTTCACTCACGAGACGGATTGGCAACGGTTCCACGACATCAAGCAAGGCATTCTGCTGAAAATCCGCGGCATCATCGACTCTCACGGTGCAGAGCTGGCCATTCCAGCATCACGTGTCTATCTGCCCGAAGGCATGGCGCGCAATGACACCGAACACGACGACGGCGAAGACGGAGAACGAGACATCGCCTCGCGCGATGACCGTGCAGCCTCCTCGACGCGAACCGAGCGCCGCTCCGACGGCAGACGCCGACATTCGAATCCTGGATCCCATCAAACCGAGGACACACAGGACGACGGCGATGCCTGACTCGGCGTTCCGTCGCCAAGGCTGGATCATTGCGCCTCACGCGAACTCAGCGCGCACCAGGCGTCGCACAGCCAGCGTCCGGCCGTGTCGATCTCGGTTTCTGTGGCACCGGCGTAACCCAATACCAGACCGGGCCGACCGGGTGACTGCAGGAAGTAACGCGATAGCGGCGATAGCAGGATTCCCGCCGTACGTGCTCGAGCGACCAGCTCGGTCTCGATGTCGAGGCTTTCCAGTTCGGCGACCAGATGCATGCCCGCCTGTCCCGCCGAGAGCACGAGCCCACGCGCAACCGCCGGTGCCAGCGCTCGTCGTAGCCTCGCCTGACGCTGGCGGTATAACTCACGCATCCGCGAGACGTGGCGCACGAAATGACCCTCGCTGATGAAGGCCGCCAGTGCGGCCTGCGCCACGTACTGACCTTCCCGGTTCAGGCGCGCGTTGGCCCGCTTGAACGCCTCGACCAGCGCGTCCGGCAGTACCAGGTAACCAAGCCGCAGCCCCGGGTAGAGCACCTTGCTGAACGTGCCGACGTAGATGACGGGGGCGTCGTCGATGAGCCCCTGCAGCGACGCGATCGGGGCACTGGCGTAGCGAAACTCGCTGTCGTAATCGTCCTCGATGATCCAGGCACCGTGGCGCTGGGCAGCTTCCAGCAGTGCCATTCGCCGCGGCAGGGTCATCGTCGCACCGCTGGGGTACTGATGTGACGGCGTGACGTAGATCAGCCGCGGCGCCGATGTCCCGACCGGTACGCGATTCACGTTCGCGCCGTCCTCATCTACCGGTAGCGGCAGGGTATCCAGCCCTGCCGCCACGAAGCAGGACTGCGCGCCACCATAACCGGGCTCTTCCACCCACACCGCCTCGCCGGTATCGGCAAGCAGTCGGGCAATCAGTTCGAAGCCTTGCTGAGCGCCCTGAGTGATCAGAATCTGCTCGGGGCGACAACGCACCGACCGCGACAACCGCAGATAGTCGCACAGCGCTCCACGCAGCGCCGGCACGCCGCCCTGATGCTGATAATCGTGCCACTCGAGCGGGGCTCGTTGATGGTGCCGTCGCAGCAGCCGCTGCCAGCGCTCACGCGGGAAACGGTCCAGCGCGGGTACGCCCGGCGCGAAAGCCGTAAAGCGATCGCTGAGCACAGCGCTGAAATCGAGTATGCGCTGCCCCCGCGCAGAGAGTTCCGACGTTGCGGCGACAGCGCCTGGTGCCGATGGCGTCCCCGTCACGGCTCCCGCGCGCCACTCGACGACGAAGACGCCCGCGCCCGGTCGGGTCTCCAAGAATCCTTCGGCCGTGAGCCTATCGATCGCGCTCAATACGGTATTGCGGCCAATCCCCAGCTCGCGAGCCAGCTGGCGCGAGGAAGGCAGCGCGCTGCCGGCACCGAGCTCGCCTTCCTGGATCCAGGCTCGCAGCGATTGATATAGCCGCTGAGTCAAGGTCAGCGCCGACGGCAAGGCAAGTTGCATGGCCAAAGCTTCGACGATCCATAATCGATGAACGTGAGATGGTGCCACTGGTTCCCTCGCTACGGGTTCTCTTATTACTGGTTCCTTCACTATCGTGCCAACTGGCTCTTACCGAGGAACCAGCATGGCGCCAAACTGGTTCCACGTCACGCCTATTCCAAAGGAGCCCGGCATGCCCACCATTCGTACAGCCACGTCCGAAGACATCGACAGTCTCGTTGCGCTGATCGATGGCTATCGCCAGTTTTACCGCCAACCCAGCGATGCGGGAGGTGCTCGGCATTTTCTGGTTCAGCGCTTCGAACGGGAAGACGCACGTCTCTTGATCGCGCTGGATGACGACGGAGCCGCAATCGGCTTCGTGCAGCTGTTCCCCGTCCCCTCGACCACCTCGCTCGGTTCACGCTGGATTCTCAACGATCTTTTCGTCGTTCCCGCGGTCCGACGCAGCGGCACCGGCAGCGCTCTCCTGCAAGCCGCCAGGGAACTGGCAGCCGAGCACGACGTACCACAGCTGATGCTGCGCACGCAGGTCGACAACGGCACCGCCCAGTCGCGTTATCAGGCGCTCGGCTGGCAGCGCGACGAATCGTTTTATACCTATCTATTGAGCGTGTGAGGCCATGACGTCGATAACCAATGAATATGGTCAGCCGGTGGGCGCGGAGCTGAAACGCTGGCAACCCCCCTCGCCTCCTGGCGGCATCATCCTGAAAGGCCGCTTCTGCCGCCTCGAGCCGATGGATGCCGCGCTTCACGCCCCCGCGCTGTGGCAGGCGTGGCAACTGCCGGATCCCGCTATCGCCAACGACCACGAGGCCAAGGCGCGCTGGACTTATCTCGGCGGCCGCGAGTTCGACGACGAGACCGGTTGCAGGCGCTGGCTCGAGACGATGACCGCAGGCAGCGATCCGCGCTGCTACGCCATCATCGATCCGGCGGACGATCGGGCCGTCGGCATGGCAACCTATCTACGCATCGTGCCGATCGATGGCAGCATCGAGATTGGCCATCTCAGTTTCTCTCCCCGCATGGCGCGCACGCCGATCTCCAGCGAGGCGCTGATGCTGCTGATCCGTTACGCCTTCGAACTCGGTTATCGCCGACTGGAATGGAAGTGTGATGCGCTGAACGCACCATCTCGCCGCGCCGCGGAGCGCCTGGGCTTTCGCTTCGAGGGCATATTCCGCCAGCATCGCGTGGTCAATGGCCGCAACCGCGATACGGCCTGGTTCTCGCTTATCGACGAAGCGTGGCCAGAGATCCGAGCCTGCCACGAACGCTGGCTGGCGGCGGATAATTTCGATGCCGACGGCCGTCAGCGCCAGTCGCTTTCGACGATGACTGCCGAACTGACAAAACCGGGGCGTTGAGCATGTACCAGCCAAGTCAGTTCCGGTTCGACGATAGTGAAGCTCTGCAGCTGGCCATCGATCAGGCGCCTTTCGCGACGCTGATTACGCAGAGTCAGGAAGGAGAACTCGCTGCCGATCATCTGCCTCTGCTGTTCGAGCCCGCCAGTGACGGGTCGACGCCAGGCAAACTGCTCGGGCACATCGCTCGTGGCAACCCGCTCGCCGGCGAGTTGAACAGCGGCTCGGGCGCCACCTCGGTGCTGGCCATCTTTCACGGCCCGCAGGCGTATATCACGCCGAGCTGGTATCCGGCGAAACGCGAACATGGCAAGGTCGTGCCGACCTGGAACTACCAGGTGGTGCATGCCCACGGCCAGCTTCGGCTGATCGACGACCCCGAATGGCTGCGACGGATCGTGGGACGACTGACCCAGCGCTTCGAGCGCGACCGTCCATCGCCCTGGTCGATCGATGACGCGCCGGATGACTACATCGTCAACATGTGCCGTGCCATCATTGGCGTCGAACTGGCGGTCGAGCGACTGGAAGGCAAGCGCAAGGCGAGCCAGCACAAGCCGATCGACGAGCGCGAGTCGATCCTGCGAGGATTGCGCGATGAGTACGGTTACGATGACGCAGATTCGCACTGCTTGAGTGGAATCGATTAGAGGAGAAACGGCTGTGTCCGAATACGGCGTCTGCGTTCACTGGCAGCGACACCCCGACGAAAAATTCATCGACAGCCGTTACAGTCGCGGCCATGAGTGGCGCTTCGACGGTGGCATCAACGTACCGGCATCGTCATCGCCCCACGTGGTTCCGCTGCCCTACTCCATCGAGTCCCATGTCGATCCCGAGGAGGCGTTCGTCGCCTCGCTGGCCAGCTGTCACATGCTGGTATTCCTGGGCATCGCCGCCAAACGACGCTTTGCCGTGGACCGCTACGCAGACCAGGCCGTCGGCGTAATGGAGAAGAATACGGAAGGAAAACTCTCCATCACGCGAGTGACGCTGCGACCAGTCGTGACGTTTTCCGGCGAGCGTCAACCGACACGCGAGCAGCTCGAAACCATGCACCACCAAGCCCATCGCGACTGCTTCATCGCCAACTCGGTGAAGACCGAGATCATCACCGAGATCGTCGAATCCTGAGATACCTGACATGACACGACTCATCACCTATACCGACGTTCGCGACCATCTTTCCTGGGCCGAGGCCGTCGCGGCGCTGAGACAGGGCCACCGGGCGCCGAGACCGGAAATCGATGATACCTTCCTGGGTCCGGCCGACAGGACGCTGCTCAACCGTTCGTGTTTCATCCCCGGCTTTGGCTACGGCGCCAAGGCCGTCACCGTCTTCAACGGCAACGCCGCGCGTGGCCTGGATACCGTCCAGGGTGCCATGCTCTACTTTTCACCCGACGATGGGCAGTTGAAGGCGATCATCGAGAGCCGTCTGGTAACCGAAATCAAGACCGCCAGCGACTCGCTGCTGGGCGCGCAATGCCTGGCCAGACCGGACAGCCGTCACCTGCTGATCTGCGGCGCAGGAACGGTCGCGGCGAGCCTGATCGATGCCTACAGTGCGCTCTTTCCCGATCTCGAACGTATCAGCCTGTGGAATCGCACTCATGACAAGGCGTTGGCACTGGCCGAGACCTGTGCCAAGCGCGGCCTGAACGTTACCGCCGTGACCGACCTGGAAGCTGCAGCCCGCTCGGCGGACATCATTTCCAGCGCCACCATGGCGCGTGCGCCATTGATTCTGGGAGAGTGGATACAGCCCGGCACGCACGTCGATCTGATCGGTGCGTTCAAGGCCGACATGCGCGAAGCCGACGATCGTCTGCTTCAGCAGGGCCGGCTATTCGTCGATAGCCGGGACACCACGATCCATCATATCGGTGAGTTGATGATCCCCATTGCCGAAGGCGCCATTACCGAAAGCGACGTCATCGCGGATTTCTACGATCTCCTGGCTGACGGCGATCTCGACGCTCCTCTTGGCGGCCCTCTCGAAGTCGCAACGGGCCGAACCCGCGACAGCGATATCACCGTGTTCAAGAATGGCGGCGGAGCGCATCTCGACCTGATGATCGCGCGCTACATTGCCGAGACCGTCCAATAACGGCAGACGATACTGGAGATAGTGAGAGCCATTCGCGCTGCGGCAGTCGGTCACTGGACGCTGGCGCTCAGCAGCGTAGAATGCGCGACGCTCATCGGGTGCCTCGACGCACCCTAGCATCAACCCGGTCCGCCCTTTACGTGGGCGACAACCTGGAGTCCTGCATGTCATCACACGATCAACCGATCGTCGTCGCGGCGTTGTATCAGTTCGTCACGCTCGACGATTTCGAAGCATGGCGCGAGCCGCTGCTCGACGAAATGAAACGTCTCGACGTCAAAGGCACGCTGTTGCTGGCCCAAGAGGGTATCAACGGTACCGTTTCCGGCACGCGCATGAGTATCGATGCGCTGCTCGGCTGGCTCAAGCGCGATGCGCGTTTCGCCGCACTCGAGCACAAGGAATCCTACTGCGAGGAACATCCGTTCTATCGCACCAAGGTCAAGCTCAAGCGCGAGATCGTCACACTCGGCGTGGACGGTATCGACCCCAACCGGCGTGTCGGCACCTATGTCGAGCCGGAGCAGTGGAACGAACTGATCGACGATCCGGAAGTGCTGGTCATCGATACCCGTAACGGCTATGAAGTGGCGATCGGTAGCTTCGAAGGCGCCGTCGATCCCAAGACCCAGTCGTTTCGTGAGTTCCCCGAGTACGTCAAGCAGCACTACGATCCCGCCAGACACAAGAAAGTGGCGATGTTCTGCACCGGTGGGATTCGCTGCGAGAAGGCCTCGAGCTTCATGCTCAACGAGGGTTTCGAGGAAGTGTTTCACCTCAAGGGCGGCATTCTCAGCTATCTGGAGAAGGTGCCGGAGGCCGAGACCCGCTGGCGAGGGGACTGTTTCGTCTTCGATAACCGAGTCACCGTGCGCCATGACTTGAGCGAAGGCGAGTTCGAGCAATGCCACGCCTGCCGCATGCCGATCTCGCTCAAGGATCAAGCCTCCGATCGTTATTCGCCGGGCATCAGTTGCCCCCACTGCTGGGATTCGCTGCCGGAGAAAACCCGCGCCAGCGCTCGCGAGCGCCAGAAGCAGATCGACCTGGCCAAAGCGCGTAACGAACCGCATCCGCTGGGCCGTAATCCGCGCGAGACATCAACGCGGCATTGACTGTAACGCTACCAACGCTCTGCGGGAATCATAGCGCGCTGCGCATCAATTCTCCTCTTTCGGATTCCGCCAGCAGCCCGGAAACGGTCAGCTTGGCGAAGAATCGTTTCATGCGCCGGTCGATCTTCTGACGCGCAAACCAGGGCCATACATTGGCCAGCGGCATGAAATCAGGATTGGAAACGCCGTCGATCAGCCATAGCCGCTGAGTGCCATCCGCCAGACGCTGACATACGATATTGCGGTCATTGATATCGGACGGCACGATCCAGTTGTCACGCAAGTAGAGATAGAGCCGTTGGAGCTCGTCTCGGAACGCCTGGGTCTCGAACCAGGCTGTTTCGCCTCGCTGGCGATATCGACGAATGGTGGAAGAGACCTGGCCGTCGGCGTCAGTAATCAAACTATAGACCAGCCCCTCGCCGCGATCCGTTGCCACCGTCCCGAAGTACGTCGGCACATGGCGCCAGTCATCGACCCCACGGCGTTTCAGATTCTCGAAATAGACCTTTTCACGCTCATTCTGGTGACTGCCACGCTCGGGGAAGCGGGGCACCTTGATGCAGTACTCGGGGCATTCAGGATGCCGATAGATCGCCCGGTCGTTGCCGTGGGCGATTTCGTCGTTAGAAGCAAGTCGATACATTGCGGGCCACTCCGAGCCGCCATTGAGACGTCATGACCCGTTAATATTAGCGTAAGCAAACGCTGTTTTCATGGATCGTTTAGCTCGCGTTCGCCCTCCGGCTGCATCCAGCGCTGCCACAGCGCCAGAATATGCTCGCGATGCGCGGCAAACGCCTCGGACGATACCAGACTGCCACGCTTGGCCAGCGCCGCGCGATGGCTGGCATCGCGGTAGGCAAGATAGGCGGCCTGCAGATTCCGTGCGTCCTGCTCGGGGAGCTTGCCGCTTTCGGCCAGCGCATCCATCAGCCGCATGTTGTCGGTGACCTCGAGCAAGGCCGGCGTCCGTGCCGACAGCGCCAGAACCGCGTACTGATTCATGAACTCGATATCCACCAGGCCGCCGGCGTCCTGCTTGAGATGAAACTGACCGGCTTCCCGCGTCTCGCCACCGCTGCCGAGATGCTCACGCATTTTCAGGCGCATCTTGACCACTTCACGGCGCAACGCGTCGCAGTCGCGCTCCCGCGCCAGCACTTCTCGGCGAACGGCCTCGAAGCGCTCGCCCAACGCGTCGTCTCCGGCCACCGGGCGCGCGCGCACCAGCGCCTGATGCTCCCAGACCCAGGCATCGTTGCGCTGATACTCGGCAAAAGCTTCCAGCGACGATACCAGCAATCCGGCGTTACCCGAGGGGCGCAAGCGCATGTCGACGTCATACAGCGTTCCACTGGGCGTGGTGACGCTGAGCAGATGAATGACACGCTGCCCCAACCGGGTGAAGAACACCAGATTATCGATCGACTTGGCGCCATCGGTAGCACCTTGCGGCGCGGCATCGTAGAGGAACACCAGATCGAGGTCGGAGCCGTATCCCAGCTCGATGCCACCCAACTTGCCGTAGCCCACGATCAGGAAGCTCGCCTGACTCGCCGAATCCTTGGCACTGGGGTGTCCGTATCGCGCCGTCAGCGAGCGCCAGGCCATCTGCAGCACGCTATCCAGCACCACCTCGGCGATCGCGGTCAGATAGTCACTGACCTTCATCAGCACGCGCCCCCCGGCGATATCGGAGGCGGCAACGCGCAGCACCTGGGTCTGCTTGAACACCCGCATCGCCTCTAGCCAGCCCTCCTCGTCATCTTCGGGAATCCGCGCCAAGGTCTGGCGCAGCTCGTCCGCCAGCCGCTGCTTGTCGGCCGGTGAGTAGAGCGTCGCGGGCGTCAGCAACTCATCGAGAAGAATGGGATGCCGTGCCAGCTGTTCGGCGATCCAGGGGCTCGCCGCACACAGCCGGATCAAGGAAGGCAGTACCTGCGGGTTTTCGCGCAGCAACGACAGATAGGCGGTGCGTCGCAGCACGGCCTCGATCAGCGGCAGCACGCGCTCCAGTGCGGTGGTGGGCGTGTCACTTTCGGCTGCCGCCTCCAGCAACATCGGCATGACGGCCTCGAGGCGCTCGTAGCCGATACGCTGCATCGACTGCACGCCGCGGGAATCACGAAAGGTCTTGAGTCGTCGCAGCGCCTCGGGCAGGTCATAGCCGGCGGCCGTCATCACTCGCTCGGCTTCGGTGTCGTCCATCTCGCCTTGCCACAACTGGCGCCAGACGGCGTCGTCCTGGCCCGACTCGCCGTCGGTGGTCTGCGCGTCGTCATCCGGGTCGGCGACCACCGCATCGAAATGGCGTCGAATCCGCTCCCGACAAGCGGAGAGCGCTTCCATCAGAGACGTCCAGTCCGGCATCTGCATCGCCATCGCCAACCTCGCCTGGTTCTCCGGATCGCCCGGTAGCTGCTGCGTCTGGCGGTCCTGCTGCGCCTGCAGCGCATGCTCCATATCCCGCAGAAACTCGTAATCCTCGCGCAGTTCGTCGACCACTGGCTGCGGCAACAGCTCGAGCGTGACCAGACGCGCCATGGCTTCTCGCAACGAGGTTACCTGTAGCTCGGTATCGCGACCGCCTCGAATCAACTGAAACGCCTGGACCACGAATTCGACCTCTCGAATTCCGCCCCGCCCCAGCTTGATGTTGTCATCCCGTCCTAGCCGTTTGACCTCGCGATGAATCATTGCCTTCATCTCGCGCAGGGATTCGATCGCGCCAAAATCCAGATACTTGCGATAGATGAAGGGCCGGAGCTCGCCGAGCAACTCATGGCCGGCTTCGAGGTTCCCTGCGACGGGGCGCGCCTTGAGCATGGCGTAACGCTCCCACTCACGCCCCTGATCCTGATAATAGCTGGTGAATGTGTTGAAACTGCCCACCAGAGGTCCGCCATCGCCCAGCGGCCGCAGACGCATGTCGACTCGAAAGACGAAACCGTCGGCCGTTATCGCATCCAGCGCGGCAATCAGCTTCTGCCCCAGTTTGGTGAAGTACTGCTGATGATCGTATTCACGCTCGCCGCCCTGCGTCGCGCCCTTCTCCGCAAACGCGAAGATCAGATCGATATCCGAAGAGAGATTGAGTTCGCCGGCGCCGAGCTTGCCCATTCCCAGCACGATCAGACGTTGAGGCGTGCCAGCGCTACGCGGCGCCGGGGTTCCCCATCGGGGTGACAGATGTGTCTCGAGCCACCCCAGCGCGCCTTCGAGGCAAACTTCGGCGAGCTCCGAAACCTTGGCGGCGGTCTGCCACATCTCGGCGCCGTTGAGATCCCGCCAGGCGATGCCGAGCATCCGAGCCTGACGAAAACGGCGCAACGCCCTGTGCAGCGCCTCCTCGCTGTCCGTCTGCGCTAGCGCCTCGTGCAATGCGTCTTCGATCTGCGTCCGGTTCGGCGCCGTCTCCAGCTCATCACTGTCGAGCAAGGCAGGCAGTAGCGCAGGCCGCGCGACCAATGCGTCCAGGGCAAAGTCCGACAGCAGCACCAGGCGAGAAAGCTCATGCCGCCGTGCGTCGCTCAGGGAAAGCCAGACATCGACGACGGCCGAGTCCGTGGCAGCGGCGGCCTCGATTCCCTCGCTCAGACGCTGCCTGGCATCGCGCCAGACGCTTTCCAGCGCAGCGGGAATGTCGATCTCGGCGAACCAGGACTCGGGTAACGGCATCAAGGGCTCCAGGCGGGTTCTTGGCGTTTAGCGGGTCCGGTCAGCATAGCGAAAGCCTTGCCCCAGCCCAAGCGACGAAGATTGCTGCCACGCTCGTCGAATACCGCGATTGACCGGACTTGAGCTCCGCTTGGCGGACGGCGTCAAACCAAGGTTGTATTACATCGTACGAATAAAACCGCTACAAAGGTACAAGCTCATTCGCCAGGTTCAGGCCGCGTCGTTTGGAAAGATAACGCCGATCTGTCGATTCGACATTCGAAGCGCACCATCAAGCAAGGGATACGCCATGAAACTCAAGAAGACCCTAGTGGGGATCGCCTGTCTCGCGTCGTTGGCCGTGGGCACCGCCCAAGCCGACTTTCCCAGCCGGGATATCCGCGTCATCGTGCCCGCCGCTGCCGGTGGTGGTACCGACGCTATCGTCCGCAAGATTTCCAACATTGGCGAAGAGTCGCTCCCCGTCTCGATGTACGTCGAGAACGTCGAGGGAGGAATGACGGCGACCGGTCTGCTCCAGTTGATGAAAGCGCGCCCGGACGGACAGACCGTTGCCGCGATCACCTACGACAGCATCATCACGATTCCGTGGAAGAACATGCTGCCCGGCTTCAACATGGACAAGATGCGCATGATCGCGCGTATTACCAGCGAAGCCGATGCCATCACCGTGCCTGAGAGCTCCCCCTACAAGACCCTGGGTGACCTGATCGCCGCGGCCAAGGAAAAACCCAACAGTGTCCGCGTCGGCATTCAGAACATGGGCGCCAGAACCCACCTGACACTGCTGCAACTCCAGGAGCAGACCGGCGCCAAGTTCAAGATCGTCTCCTACGACAACAGCGCAGCCTCCCAGAAGGAAGCTCTGCTCAACGGCGAAGTCGATGCTGTCGTCACCAGCCTGGGTGACCTGGCGCCGCTGATCGAATCCGGCCAGGCTCGCGGTCTGGTTGAGTTCTCCGACACCCAGAACGAAGGCTTTCCCGACGTACCGCCGGTGACCGAAACCGACACCGGTCTGGACCTGCAGATGGGCAGCTTCATCATCATGGTGGCGCCGGCGCGCACCCCGGACGACGTGATCGAAAAGCTGGAAACGACGTATCACAAGGCTTACGAAAGCGACGAGTTCCAGCAGTGGCTGAAGAAGATCGGCGTCACGCCTGCCTGGCTGGGGGCCGACGACGTGACCCAGTGGGCGAATGATACCCAGCAGCAGCTTTTCAGCACCATGGATGATCTGGTCGACAAGGGCGTGCTGGAGAAATAAGTCACTCACTTCGACTCTATCCATACTGCGCCATGCCATCCGCATGGCGCAGCGTTGCTAATCCAGGTGCCTCAATGACATCTAAACCGTCATCTCGACAGTCGACCCAACGCTTCGCTCTGAGCGGTGAATTTTTTGTGCCGGCGGCGCTCTCGATCATCACTCTCATCTATCTGATCTCGGCGATCCAGCTCGGTCCGCCGATGAAGGCCGGCAACATGACGGCGTCATTCTTTCCCATCGCGACCGCCATCCTCATGCTGATCGCGCTGATCTGCGCCATGGGTCATGCGCTTCGCGGCAAGGCCAAAGCGCCCGCTGAGGAGCCGGCCGCCGATGTCGATAGCAGCGATGACACATCACCCAGCAGACAATACGCCGGCCTCTCACTCGGCGCGATCGGCGTCATCGTGCTGACGGCAGGCTATCTGCTGGCGTTCGATCTGATCGGCTATTTCGTCGCGACATTCGTCTACGTGCTGCTGCTGAGTGGCTTGTACGGTGGCGGATTCAGGGAAAAATGGCTGACCAAACTGATGGCTGCCATCGTCATTACCCTTGCTGGCTACCTGCTGTTCGAGGTCGCTTTCCAGGTCCGCCTGCCCACACTCTGGAGTCAATGATCATGGACTCTATCTCTGGACTGCTGGGGGGATTCACCGCCCTCGCCAATCCTGAAACCCTGCTTTACATGGTCGGCGGTTTTTTGGTCGGCACCTTCTTCGGGGCGGTGCCGGGCCTCACTTCGGTACTGGCCATCGCCTTGCTATTGCCACTGACCTACAGCCTCGACGTGACCACGGCGCTGGTGGCCTGCGCCAGCATCTTCATGGCAGGCATGTGCAGCGGCAGTATTACCGCCACGACCATCAATATTCCCGGAGCACCATCGTCGATGATGACCGCGCTGGAGGGCTATCCGATGCAGCAGCGTGGCGAGGGCGCCAAGGCACTCGGCCATGCTGCATTGGGCTCGATGATAGGCGGTTCCCTGGGCGCGCTGCTGCTGATGGTCATGGCGCCGCTGGCAGCCGACGTGGCGTTGCTGATTCGCACGCCCGGCAAGTTCTCATTGATCGCTTTTGCCCTGATCGTGATCATCATTTCCCAACGCGGGTCGATTACCAAGGGCATGATTGCCACGCTGTTCGGCGTCATGATCGCCACCATCGGCATCGACGTGGTGCAGCCGCTGGCGCGCTTCACTTTCGGCACCAGCGTGCTGGTTCAGGGCATCGACATGATGCCGCTGATCATCGGCACGTTTGCCATCAGCGAGCTACTAGTGCAGGCCGATAATCGCAGTAGCCGAACCGTCGATCCCAGCCTGATCCAGGCGGCCAAGGTGCGTCGTCGCGATTTCATCCCGCCACTGTCGGAAGTGCGGGAAATCGGCGTGATGCGCTATCTGAAAAGCGCGGTCATCGGTTATGCGGTGGGGATTCTGCCCGGCGCCGGCGGCTCCATGGCCGCTTTCGTCTCCTACGCGGAATCGATGCGCTCTTCCAAGCATCCCGAGCGCTACGGCAAAGGGAACCCGGAAGGGATCGCGGCGGCAGAGTGCGCCAACAACTCGATGTGCGGCGGTGCCTTCGTTCCCATGCTGACGTTCGGCATCCCCGGCGATCCGACCACCGCGATCGTGCTCGGCGTGCTGGTCATCAACGGTCTGCAGCCCGGCCCGCAGTTCATGACCCAGCAGCTCGATCTGATCGCACCGATGTTCGCCTCGCTGTTCGTCAGCGCGCTGATCCTGATTCCGCTGACGCTCTACCTGCTCGGCCCCTACTTTCTCAAGATCGTGTCGATTCGCCGCGACGTGCTTTATTCCAGCATCGCCATCGTGGCGCTGGTGGGCAGTTACGTGGCCACCTACTCCACCTTCCAGATGGCGCTGGCGCTGGTCTTCGGTGTGCTGGCCTACTTCCTGCGCAAGCAGAAATATCCCACCGTCTGTCTGCTGCTGGGCTTCGTACTCGGTCCAAGTCTCGAGGAGTACTGCCGACGAGCGCTCTCGATCAATGACGGCAATCCGCTGATCTTCTTCACCAGCCCGGACAGCCTGTTCTTCATCGCGCTGACGGTGGTGTTCTTCTACTTCATGGTGATTCGCAAGCCCAAGGATCACGGACTGGGGACGCGCCCAGCGTAAACTTCGCCTTTTCCATCGCGCCGACGCGTCAACCGTTCGAGTTGGCAGGCAGAGCGCTGACATCGTCTTTGGACGATGTCAGCGCTTTTATATTTTCTTCAATCGTTCCCCGATCATTGCCCCTTCAATCATCTAATCGGCATGCCATGGACGGCGCCCAGAGAGACGCCCTTTCCCGTCCGGAACCACTTTAGGCTGTTAATTAACTAGTGTACTTTTACGCGTCGCTGAACCCCAGCGTTAGACTTTAGACGTAGTTGATACCCGGCCTCGGCCTTGCCACCCAATCCTCCAAGGGAGGGTTTCATGAAAACGCGCGGGGCGTTGAGCAAGACACGCCTGTTGCCCAGCCTGGTCGGCCTGATCCTGACCCTTCTGGGCCTTGCAATGCTGATTGGCGGCATCAAACTGAGCCAGCTTGGCGGTTCCTGGTACTACCTGATCGCCGGTATCGGCGTCGGCCTCAGTGGGCTTTTGTTGATTGCTGCCAGACGCGCCGCGATCTGGCTTTTCGCCATCTTCCTGCTGGCCTCCACGATCTGGTCACTCAAGGAAGTCGGCCTGGATTGGTGGCAGCTGGTTCCCCGCCTGGCGATGTGGTTCGTGTTGGGTATCGTGCTGCTACTGCCGTGGGTCCGCCGTCCGCTTGGCGTCACGCGCATGAAGAGTGCCAGTGCCGTCGTGCTCTCGATTGCCGTCATTCTGACCGGACTGACCGCCATCGCCAGCCAGTTCACCCATCCGCACGACGTCGACGGCACGATCACCCGTGATGCACCCGGCCCGAACGATGCCGTAGCGGACGCCATGAACGGCGACTGGCCCTCCTACGGCGGCACCGAACGCGGCCAGCGTTATTCACCTCTCGATCAGATCACTCCGCAGAACGTCGGCAAACTCGAAGAAGTCTGGCGCTATCGCACCGGCGATATCCCGGGGCCCAACGATCCGTCGGAAACCACGGCGGAGAACACGCCGCTCAAGGTCAACGACAAGCTCTATGTCTGCACGCCGCACAGTCAGGTAATTGCGCTCGATCCGGACAACGGCAAGGAGCTGTGGCGTTTCGATCCCAAGCTGAGCACCCAGAACGCGGATAGCTTCAAGGGCTGGGCACACATGACCTGCCGTGGCGTCGCCTATTATGAAGACGATGGCGACACCGCCAAGCCGGCCTATGCCGGCACCGATGTCGATCCCAGCACCGATGTCGACCCCAGCGTCGATTCAACCGCCAGCGAAGGTGTCGCAAATGGCGACAGCGCGCCTGCCATCGTGGAAGACGAGCAGGAAACCACCGACCAGGACCCTGCGACGAGTGTCGCCTCCACGTCGGCAAACACCTGCCCGCGTCGCCTGTTCCTGCCCACTGCCGATACGCGTCTGATCGCCTTGAACGCCGACACTGGCGAAATGTGCCCGGGCTTCGGTGACAATGGCTCCATCGATCTGAGCCATAACATCGGTAGCTTTACCGCGGGTGGCTACTACTCCACGTCACCGCCCTCCGTGACTCACGGGCTGGTGATCATCGGTGGCCACGTGACCGACAACGAGTCCACCAACGAGCCTTCCGGCGTGATTCGTGCCTACGATGCCAAGGATGGCCATCTGGTCTGGAACTGGGATAGCGGCAATCCGGACGACACTACGCCGATCGGGCCCGACGAGACCTATACCCGCAACTCGCCCAACATGTGGTCGGTGATGAGCGTCGACAGCGACCTCGGCATGATCTATCTACCGATGGGCAACCAGATGCCGGACCAGTGGGGAGGCAACCGCACGCCGGAAGCCGAGAAGTACAGCGCCGGCGTCACCGCGCTGGACATCGACACCGGCCAGGTTCGCTGGACTCACCAGTTCACGCATCATGACCTGTGGGACATGGACGTCGGCGGTCAGCCATCGTTGGTCGATATCCAGACTGACGAAGGCGTCAAGCCGGCACTGATGGCCTCGACCAAACAGGGCAGTATCTACGTGCTCGACCGTCGCACCGGCAAAGCCATCGTTCCGATCCATGAAATCGAGGCACCGCAGGGCGCTGTGGAAGGCGATCGCACCGCAGCGACCCAGCCGCATTCCGAGCTAAATTTTTCTCCGAACATGCTGCACGGCAAAGACATGTGGGGCGTGACGCCACTGGATCAGATGCTGTGTCGCATCCAGTTCCAGTCATTGCGCTACGAAGGCATGTACACGCCGCCGTCGCTGCAGGGTTCGCTGGTCTATCCGGGCAACTTCGGCGTGTTCGACTGGGGCGGCATCGCGGTCGATCCCGAACGTCAGATCGCCTTCGCCAGCCCGGCGTACATGGCTTTCACCTCCCGGCTGGTGCCGCGCGAACAGGCCGATGGCGGCGAACGCATCAGCGAAACCGAAGGCGTTCAACCCAATGCGGGGGCGCCCTACGGCGTGATCATGGGAGCGCTCCTGTCCAAGCTCGGGCTGCCCTGTCAGGCACCGCCCTGGGGTTACGTAGCGGGCGTCGATCTGAGCAATAACCGGACCGTCTGGCAGCACAAGAACGGCACGGTCCGCGACAGCGCTCCGGTACCGATGCCGCTGCCAATGGGCGTGCCCGCGCTGGGCGGACCGATCATGACCGGCGGTGGCGTCGCCTTCCTCAGCGGCACGCTGGACCAGTACCTGCGTGCCTATGACGTCACCAACGGCAACGAGCTGTGGAAAGGCCGACTGCCCGCCGGTGGCCAGACCACGCCGATGACCTACGCAGGCCAGGACGGACGCCAATACGTGCTGGTCATGGCCGGCGGGCACGGCTCGCTGGGCACCCGGCAGGGCGACTATGTCGTGGCCTACGCGCTGCCCGAAGGCGACGATTCGAACTGATGTCATCGAAGCACCACCATTGAAAACGGCTGCCCGAGGGCAGCCGTTTTGCGTTGATCGCTCATTAGGGTTTACCGATCACGGCGAGACTAGAAACTCGCCGTGATCATCGTGCCCGCCACCCAGGCATTGTCGACCGAATCCGCCGCCGACGGATTGACCACGTACTGCAGATTGGGACGCAGCGTCAGGTAACCGGTCAGATTGAAGCTGTAGTAGACCTCGGCGTCGTATTCATGGCCCTGACGTGGCAGCGGCGAGAGCGAGCCGCTCGGCGTGGCGTTGTAATAGTCGACATAGTCGTTGACGTCGTCATTGACATGGAGATAAGCCAGACCGATGCCGGCGTCGTCCTGCGGACGCACATCGAACGGCCCCTGATAGGTCGCGCCGACCGAGACATAGCGGTCGATACCCGCAGTATCGCCATGGTTGGTGTTGCCCATGCTGAACAGCGTCAGCCCGCGATCCGGGTTGCCGTCGCGTGTCGTGACCTGCTGCTGGACCACGTAATAAAGCCCGGTATTGGTATCGCTGGTGCGATCCGCGGGGCCATCGCCATAGGCACGGTTGTCGACGTTCTGGGTGTAGAACCCGAGCTTGTAGGCCCCCGCCATGCCGTTCAGCGTCGGGGTATAACCCAGCTCCACCGGGAACAGGGTGCCCTCGGTACCGCTGGTGCGCAGATCGAAGCCGTTATCGTTCTCCAGGTTGCTGTCGTTGATATTGAACGCGCCAATCTGGGCGTACCACTCGGGCGTGATATTGGCGCGGATCACCGCCGCCCACTGCGCGATCGGCCAGTTGTAGATATTGTTGCCCCAGTTGCCCGGCTGCGCGCCGCCGAAGGCCAGATTCTGGAAGTTGCTGTCGATGGTGGCGAAGTCATCGCCGAACGGAATTCGGCCCAGCTTGATCGCCAGCGCATCGTCGAAGAAACGCTGGCGGTACCAGAACTGCGTCAGTCGCGTGACCGGCCCGCGCCCCTGCACCTCCTGAACCGAGGAGCCGCCGACGGTGGCGCCGGGATCGCTCATCCGGTCGTTGACGCTATGCCCATTACGATTGGTGACGGTAACCTGGAATTCCGCATCGGGAAGGCTCAGCAGGCGATCGAGATCGAAGTTGGCACCGACGGCGAACTGATCCGCATATTTCGTCACGTGGCTGTCGTGATAGCCACCATCGAGGATCGTCGCTGCTTCTCCCACGTACTTGAAATCGAAGGATACTCCGGCCTCTTCCAGCGCGGTGCGCTCCCCGCCCCAGTCTCCGAACATGACAGGGGAATCCGGAGAAAATGCCGAGTAAGCCTGTGCCGTGCCCATCACCCCGAAACCGCTCAATAGAATCGCCGATACTCCGCCGATTCTGATAACCCGTGACGTGACATCTGCCATGACTTGGTCTCCCAAAATATAGTTAGCACGTTATTAATGCGCAAGAAATGATATTCCTTATTAGAGATAGCGAATAGAGATCGAGTCAGCTCGGGGCGCTATGCTCGACTAAAGGATAAGACGCGAGAGAAATGGACGCCGATAAGGGAAGCCGCATGCATGTCTGCACAAACGAATCGATGCCCGAACCGGCGACGCACGGACCAATGGCGGCATGACATTGACGCCCACTCAAGCGCAAGATTCGGCCATGTCCATCTACCCCGAAAACCGAGATGACTCATGACGACTGCCGCGACTCCGAGCCTGCCGCTCACCGTCTGGGGCCTGGCGTTATGTCAGGCCTTGCTGGTCAGTGGCAATATTCTGCTCATCGCCGTTTCACCGCTGGTCGGCCATCAACTATCGGGTAGCGCCGACTGGAGTACGTTACCCGTTGCCATGCAACTACTCGGGCTGACGGCGGCGACCCTGCCATCCGGTTGGTTGACCGCCAGCCTGGGGCGAAAGCGCACTTTCGTGATCGGCAACGGGTTCGGGCTCATCGGCATCGCGATCTGCATGCTGGCGCTGAAGACCTCCACCTTCGCACTATTCAATCTCGGCACCTTCGCCATCGGCATGAGCATCGGCACCGGCATGCTGTACCGCTTCGCTGCCATCGACGCAGCCAGCCCGGCTCTTCGCGACCGCGCTCTGAGCCTGGTGATGGCGGGCGGCGTGATCGCGGCCTTCCTCGGCCCCTGGCTGGCGCGTTCGTCGCAGCACACTTTCGAGACACCGTTTCTGGGCTGCTTCGTCGGTCTTGCCGGGCTTTACACACTGGCACTGCTGTTGCTGTCGCGGCTGGAACTTCCGTTGCCCCAGGGCGCCGGCGGTCACGAGCCGGCCCGCCGGCTCGGCACCCTATTGCGCGAACCCCGACTGCTGGCGGCTATCGCGATCGCCACCTTGAGCTACGCCACCATGAACCTGGCGATGACCGCAACACCGCTAGCGATGACGCATGCCGGGCACGACTTCGGTGAGGTCACCAATGTCATTCAATGGCACATCCTGGCGATGTTTGCGCCCTCATTCATCACCGGTGATCTGACCCGACGCTTCGGCCATCTGCCCATGATCATTCTGGGCTCACTGAGTCTGCTCGCCAGCCTGCTCTGCGCACTGCTTCCCGCCTCGTTCTGGACGTTCGCCACTGGCCTGTTTCTGCTGGGACTGGGCTGGAACTTCACCTTCTTGCCTGCCAGTGCCTGGCTGACCACGACCTATCGACCTAGCGAGGCGCCCCGCGTCCAGGCCATCAACGACTGCGCGGTCTTTTCGCTGACGACCCTCTCCGCACTGCTGGCTGGCCCTTTGAACGCCTGGCTCGGTTGGCAGACGCTCAACGTGACGTTGATCCCGCTGGTCGCAGCGATGTGGATCGTGTTGCTGATCCTGTCTCGGAAAACTCTTTACGAAAAATCCCGGCAAGAACAAGAAAAAGCCCAGCGGGTCGCTGGGCCTGAAGCCGATTGAGCCAGCGGCGAGGATTCACTGAACGTCGGCGGCGGATGCAGTGGAATCGGCAATCCGAGGCGATCGATCGGTGCCGGCCGTACGCATGAATTCACTGGCCGACTCATGGTTCGGCCGAGTCAACAGACTGACGACCACGAACAACAGCACGGAAATCGGCAGCGCCCAAATCCCGGCAGGCAAACCCAGCGGCTTAATGCCCGTCAGATAGAGATAAATGACCACGAGCCCGCCAACGATCGTACTCGCCAACACGCCTGCTGCCGTGCCGCGCTTCCAGTAGAAGGCGCCGATGATCGCCGGCACGATCACCACCAGGCCCGTCGATGCCGCCACCGAGAGCACCGCAATCAGGTTGAGCTGAAGCTCCGCGAACAGGAAGGCGAGGATGGCGATGACCGGCAGCACCCACTTGCCTACCTTGAGCTGCTTCGCCTCGCTGGCGCCGGTGGCCACATTGGCGTAGACGTCCCGCGACAGCATCGAGGAGAGCGTCAGCATGATCGAATCGATGGTCGACACCGCGGCGGCGAGAATGCCCACCATCACGACCACACCCAACAACGGCGGCACGTGCTCGGAGGCCAGCAACGTCGGCGTCGCCAGATCCGACTTGGCCAGATCGGGGAACGCCACTAGCGCCGAGAAGCCCCATAGCACCGAGACCACGGTATAGATGAAGCCGAAAATCAGAAAACCGATCAGCATCTGGCGCATCGACTTGAGCGACGCCGGCATGAACAGGCGCTGGCTCACTTGAGGATTGGAAAGACTGAAGAAGAACCATGGAATCGTCAGCCCCAGAAAGGTGGTGAAGCTGAAAAGCCCCGGCCCGGGTACGCTGAGAGAAGCCGGGTGCTCCGTGGCGAGCGTGTCGAACAGCTCGGCAAAACCGCCCAACGAGTGCACCACCAGCAATGCGACCAGCGTCGAAGCCACGATCATGAACAGCGCCTGCAGCGAATCGGTCCACATCACCGAACGAATGCCGGCGATATAGGAGAACAAGATCGCCAGCACTGTCGAGACCACCACGCCGGTGGTGAACGAGATCGCCCCGCCGCTCATGCCCGCCAGCAGATAACCGACGCCTGCCAGCTGCACTGCCGCATAGGGAATCAGGAACAGGCAGCTGGCGATGGCCGTGACAATCGCAACCTTCCGATCCGCGTAACGATGACCCAACATTTCACTGGGCGTGACATAGCCGAAGCGCTTGCCCACCGCCCAGAACTTCGGCCCGAAGATCGCCACCAGCGAGACACCAGCGAAGTAGACGATCTCGAAGCCGAACGCCCCGACACCGCCAGCGTATGTCAGCCCCGCCAGCCCCACCATCATGAACGCACTGTAGGTCGTGGCGCTGTAGCTCAACGCCGAGACGAACCCATTCATCTGCCGATTGCCAAGAAAGTAACCGGACATGTCGACGCCGGCCCCATTGGTCGCCTTGCCACGAGAGAGAAAGGCGACGCCCAAGCCCACGATCAAATAGACGAGGACCGCACCCCAGATCAGACCGATGGCCATCGTCTACTCCTCTTTACCAACGGGAAATTCGGCCTGGGACACATTGTCTTGAGAACTGCCAGTCTTGAACGTCCGGGTAATCATGATATTGGCGATGATGACCAGCACGCCGACGACGCACCAGAATAGAAAACTGCCGTACCATGCCTCTACTCCGCCGAGCAGGCCATACGGCACCACGTAACACGACAGGACCAGTATCCAGACGCCCCATATCCAACGCCGAGCGCTCATTGGCGGTTCCCCCCATAATGTTGTTGGTATTTTGCTGTTTGCAGTCAGTGCATCACTGCAGCGGCAATGATAACGCGATAGTCTCGAAGGCGATAAAACCGCAATGGAATTTTCGATGACCGCAACGCACCTTTTCTCTAGCGCCTCGACCGTCTGGCAAATGGATCCCATGGCACTCGACGCGCGCCTGCGCGATTTCCTGAGCGAGGATATCGGCCACGTGGATCTGACCGCGACATTGATGATCGATGCATCGCTGACGGGCCAGTTCGAGATGCGCGCCAGGGAGCCGATGACCATCGCCGGACTTTCGGTCGCGGCGCGCGTCTTCTCGCTCTACGATGCGAGTATCGATATCGAACTACAGGTAGCGGATGGCCAGACAGTGCCGGAAGGCACCGTCCTGATGCGTCTACAAGGCCCGGCGCGCAGCCTGCTGACGGTGGAGCGCACCGCCCTGAACCTGATCCAGCATCTGTCTGGCATCGCTACCCTAACGGCGCAATATGTCGAACGGATCGCCGGAACCCGCGCGCAACTGGTCGACACTCGCAAGACGACGCCCGGCCTGCGCGCGCTGGAAAAACATGCCGTGACGTGCGGTGGTGGCCGTAACCACCGCCTCGGTCTGGATAGCGGCGTGATGCTGAAAGACAACCACATCGCGGTCTGCGGCGGCATCACCGAGGCCATGGCACGAGCGAAGTCCCGGGTGCCGGTGCTGACCCGCATCGAGGTGGAGTGCGACCGACTGGATCAGGTGGAAGAGGCGCTAGCGGCCGGCGCGGATGTGATCATGCTCGATAACATGTCGGTCGAAACGATGCGCCAGGCCGTCGAGCTGGTGGACGGGCGGGTGCCGTTGGAAGCATCCGGCGGCGTACGCCTGGAGACGATACGCGCCATCGCCGAAACCGGTGTCGATTTCATCTCCGTCGGGCGTATCACCCAGTCGGCGCCGGCGGTCGACATCGGCCTGGACGAGGCACCCGATAGCGCTTCACAGCAAGTACCGGCGACACAGGAGGATTGATTCGATGTCATCCACCGACATCAATAACGCCGCGACCGTCGACGCTTTCGACGCGCTCATGACGGGTCTGCTGGATCAGGATTTCGAACTGCGCAAGCCGCCCGTCGTCACCTTCTGGTGCGGCGCGGGATTCTCCAAGGCGTGGGACCCGCGCTCACCGACGGACGGTGAGCTGTTCGCCATCGACCTCGACGACATTCGCGACTTTCCCAACCTTCAACATGTGATGCACGTCATCGGGTGGGAGAACTATCGCCATCTGGATTTCGAACGCTTCAAGAATCTGCGTTACGTTCTCGACATGCAAGTGCGCTACCCCGACATCCGCAATCGTTACTTCGACGATCAGAATCTGCGCCTGAGCATCCATGAACTGCGTACGTTGGTCATGCGCCGCTTCAGTGCCGCCTGCGATATCCACAACGTCGATGACACCACCTTACGCTTTACGTCGCCCTATGACAGCGATGGCCAACGCGCGATCATGCAGTTCTTCGCCTCGCTGGAGGATCGCGCCGGTCGCGCCGGCGTCGACGAAAACTGGCCGCTCTACCATTTCCTGACCACCAACTACGACTTCACCATCGAGACCATTCTCGAGCATGTCTATCGCCAGCAGGCGCCGGTATTCGGGCGGCTCTATCGTGGCATCACGCCACAGCGCATCTGTGGCGGTTCGATCTGGGAGCATCTGCCGCGTACCGTCGACCGCAACGTGATCAAGATCAACGGCGGTTTCGAGATCCTGCCCACGGAACAGGGGTTCGACTTCGAATATCGCCGCCGCAGCGATAGCGAAATCCGCCAGGAGCCGCCGTTACTCATCCTGCCGTCCCAGGTGCAGGACTACGACGAACCCTACTTTCATCAAGTGTTCCCCAAGGCCGTTCGTCTGCTGCGCGAAACCGATGTCCTGGTGATCGTCGGCTACAGCATGCCGCAGGAGGACTCGCTGGTGCGATTCATCCTGCGTCAACTGGCGGAAAGCCCCAACGACGCCAAGGGCAAGCACGTGTTCGTGATCGACACCAAGAATCATGCGACCATCAAGTCACGGCTCGAGGAGATGTTTTTCTATCTCCCGCGCATCGGCTGGCCGCGAGAGCACTACTACAGCGGCCGCTTCGAGGACTTCTGCAAACGCCTGGCTCAGCGCTGACGTCTTTCATTGTCATACTCCGTTAGGTGGATCGAGCGTCGCGCCTGAAACTCTGCCACACGCGGCGTCGACGATCGCTTATCCTAGAGACGATAATCCCCGACCCGTCACGGATGACGCGGCATTCCCGCATAACAACGGATACGCCATGCAACACCTCGACCTCCAAGTCATCGATGCCGCCCTCGAATGGGCCAATGCCGGCGAAACGGTCTGGCTCTGCAGCGTGCTGGCGACGTTCGGCTCCTCGCCGCGTGAGCCCGGTTCGATGCTGGTCGCCAAGGCCGACGGCAGGCATGTCGGCTCGCTCTCCGGCGGCTGTATCGAAGAGGATTTTCTCGGCAAGATCGCCGAGGGGCATTTCGGCGATGCGCTGACGGTCGTGCGTTACGGCGAAGGGGCCGATGAGTCTCCGCAGGTCTCCCTACCCTGCGGCGGGATACTGGACGTGCTGGTCGAACGCCTGACGCCGAACGCCGAAACGTTGACGCACCTGGAAGTGCTGCATGCCACTCTGCTCGGTCAACGTTCGCTGGTACGCCGGATCGATCTGGAGAGCGGTCGCAAGCGTTTCATCGAGGCCGGCGAGAACGGCCCGCGTGTCGAGCGCAACGGCCAGATCATTCAGCTTCGCGTCGGCCCGGCACTGCGTCTGATCATCGCGGGCCTCTCTCCGGTCTCGCGCTTCTGTGCCGAATTTGCACGCTCACTGGGGTTCGAGGTGATCGTCTGCGATCCCCGGGAGGAAGCCAGACGCGACTTTCGGATCGAGGACATCGAGGTGCAGTCGGTACTGCCGTCGCTATTCATCGGCTCCGGCGCCACTCACGCCGCTACCGCCATCGTTGCCTTGACCCACGACCCGCGAATCGATGATCTGGCGATGATCGAAGCCGTGCGCACGCCGGCGTTCTACATCGGCGTGATGGGCTCGAAGCGCACCTCCGAAAAGCGCGCAGAGCGTCTGAAGCGCTCCGGCGGCCTGGACGACGATGCCATCTCGCGAATCCATATGCCGATCGGACTCAATCTCGACAGCAAGACGCCCGCCGAGATCGCCCTCGCCGTCGTCGCCGATATTCTTCGTGTGCGTCGCGGCAGGGATCGGGATGCGCTCTGAAACCGGCGACGTCGTTGCTCTGATCATGGCCGCCGGCGTCTCTCGGCGCTTCGGCAGCGACAAGCGCCAGGTCAGGTTGGATGACGGCCGGACCCTGCTGGAAACGACGCTGGCAACGGTCTCGCAGGTCTATTCACGTTGCCGGCTGATCACGCGTCAGGACGACGATATCGAGTTGGCGCTGCCTGCCTCATCTGGGCAGGGCGAGCTTCAACGGTGGGTGGCAGAACATGCCGGCAACGGGCTGGGCGGCAGTCTGGGCGACGCGTTTCGCCATCTGATAGCAGCAGATGATTCAGCGATCGCAGCCGCCGTGGTGCTGGGAGACATGCCGTGGTTAAAAGCAACCACCTGTGCACAACTCAACCGCCACGCCCATCCGTCGCGCATCGTCGTGCCCTGCCATCGAGAAAAGCGCGGCCACCCGGTGCTGTTCGGGCGTGGTTTCTGGCCGGCACTCGCCGCGCTGAAGGAAGGAGACGGCGCTAAAGCCATCGTGCAAGCGAATCGACAAGCCGTGCATACCGTCGCTGTCGAAGATATCGGTGTCTGGCGAGATATCGATACCCCGGACGATCTGGAAGACCCGCTGTGAATCGAAGCTCACGGGCCTATCGTCCCGAATTCGGAAAGATAAGCCCGCAACATCAACCGAAGAATTTATCCCAGGCCAACAACCCCCACGTCACCGCCGCCATCCCCAGTGCCAGCATTACCGCCGCCGAACCGATATCCTTGGCGCGTCCGGAGAGCTCGTGGTGTTCGGGGCCGATGCGATCGACCACGGTCTCCACCGCGCTGTTGAGTAGTTCGACGATCAACACGAAGACACAGCTGCCGACCAGCACTAGCCATTCGACGGGATTCTCGCCGATCCAGTAGGCCAGCGGCACCAGAATGACGCAGAGCGCCACCTCCTGGCGAAAAGCAGCCTCGTTGCGGAAGGCGGCAACCAACCCCTTCAACGAGTAGCCCGTGGAGTGAAACAGGTGGCGAAAACCGGTATCGCCGGAACGTGATTTCATGGACTCTTCAAATGCGACCGCGTCGGCGGTCGTCCTCCTCGGCAACGAAACGATGGCTCGGCACCGATCTCGGCGTGCCGAAGCCAATTGAATGGCGACGATGGTAGCAGAGGCGCCTGAGGACATCATCGGCATTGGACGGCGAGGCCCAGCGATTTCACGCTGCACTCAGCAAACTGGTTTCGGTCTCACCGGGCCTTTATGCTGGAACTTCGTCAACGCGACGGCAGCGTCACGCTTCCAACAAGGTCAATCATGTCTGAATCCACACCTCTCTATCCGCCCATCGAACCCCACGCCTCCGGCCACCTGGATACCGGAGAAGGCCATCAGGTCTACTGGGAACGCTGTGGCAATCCGCAAGGCAAGCCGGTGGTCTTTCTGCATGGCGGCCCCGGTGGCGGCTGTAAGCCGATCCATCGCCAGCTGTTCGACCCCGAGCGCTACGACATCCTGCTGTTCGACCAGCGTGGCTGTGGGCGTTCGACACCCCACGCCAATCTCGATAACAACACCACTTGGCATCTGATCGAGGATATGGAACGCCTGCGCGAAATGATCGGCGCCGAAAAATGGCAGGTGTTCGGTGGATCGTGGGGGTCGACGCTGGCACTGGCCTACGCCGAACGCCACCCCGAGCGCGTCAGCGAACTCGTGCTGCGCGGCATCTTCACCATGCGACAGCAGGAGCTCGACTGGTTCTACAAAAGCGGTGCTCGCAACATGTTTCCCGAGAAATGGGATCGTCTGGTGGAAATCCTCCCCGCGGGACAACGCGACGATATCATTCCCGCCTTCCATGAGCTGCTCAAAGGCGATGACGTCGAACGCCAGCTCGAGGCAGCCCGGCGCTGGAGCGTATGGGAAGGAGAGACCTCGAAGCTACTGCCCGTCGATGCCACTGCCTCACATGCCGTCGATCATTTCGCGCTGGCCTTCGCCCGGATCGAGAACCACTATTTCATCAACAAGGGCTTCTTCGAGTTCGATGACCAGCTATTACATCAAGCCGACCGCCTCGCGGGCATTCCCGGCGTGATCATTCATGGCCGTTACGACATGGTCTGCCCGCTCAAGAACGCGTGGGATCTATCGAAAGCCTGGCCCGAAGCGACGCTCGAAATCATCGAGGCGGCCGGCCACGCCTTCAGTGAACCGGATATCATGGCTGCGCTGGTGCGAGCAACCGATCGATTCGCCGATCGCGTCTAGGGCTCTCACTGATCGAATCCAGGCCAGCGATGAACCGCGAGCCAGTTGCGATGAATCACCGGCTAGGACCTGTCCGTCATGAGCCGTTCGCCATAACGACAAACGGGAAGTCTCTGGCTTCCCGTCCATGTGACGAGCGACGACTCAGTTCTGGGGGCGCTGCTTGGTGGCGTCCAGTCCGGTCTTCTTCTCGGTCGTCAATTTGGTGATCTCGGCAGAACTTTCGATCGCGCGGTCAAAGACATCCTTCAGCTTGGCCATCGCTTCCGTGGAAGTTCCCTCGAGACCGCCGTCCGCGGCCCAATCGAAGTTCCAGGTACCCGACAGACCGTCTTGGCCCGCCACGTCATGGGTCTCGATCGCGGTAAACACATCGCTGTGACTGATCATGTAACTGGCCGCCGCCGACACCTCACCCGGCACGTCACCGGATGTATTGCTAGCCAATTTCGAAAGCTCATCCGCATTGATTGCGGACTTGCCGTGTTGCTTCAAATATTCCGAAAGAGTCTTGCTCGACTGGGCAATATTCAACTGTTTTTCGAATGACGAGGAAGAGAATGACGTTTGGACGGAGGAAGTGCTATCGGTAGCGGATACGGTCGACATCGGATTTTCCCTGGCAGAAGGATCGGTTCCCATTATTGTGATGCGATTCCGTGACATGAACGTGAATCGCATAAGGCTCTGCTGGATACCCATTTTCAGGCGGGTTTATCGATTATGCAGACCTTTCCCGACCACAAACCCGCCAAAACGTATCGCTGAATATCATAATGAAACCGTCTGGTTGCGCAGGGTAAAGAAACGAAAGCCACCACTGGCGCATCTGCTGCGAGGTCATGCAGAACCTTCGTCGACGAAACCCAAGATCGTCGCGGCCACCGCCTGTGCCCGTGGTACGAAGGTCTCCAGATGGCAATATTCATCGTCGGTGTGCATCTTGGCACCAACCGGACCGGTGCCGCACAGGGTGGGAATGCCCAGACTCGCCGTGGTGCCGGCGTCCGAGCAGCCGCCGGTGAATTCGCCCTCGACGCGAAAGCCGAGCTCGTCGGCCTGAGCCTGGTAACGGACGAACAGCGCCTCGCTCATGGCGGGCTCCATCGGCAGGAAACCGGAAGTCTGACGAATCGTCGCCTGGGTGCCGGGAATCTCCTCCTCGGCGATGATCGTTTCGAGCGCCGCCAGCAGGTTGACGCGCTGTTCATTGGTGACGAAGCGCGTATCCAGTTGCGCTGTGGCCGCGGGCGCCACCGTATTGCGTGAGACGCCACCCTCGATCAGACCGACGTTGGTGGTCACGCCGCTGTCGTAGTCGGTCAATGCATGCAGCTTGACGATTTTGCGCGCCAGCGCCTCGATGGCACTGGCCCCATCGGCGTGGCTGACCCCCGAATGCGCGGCCTTGCCGGTCACCTCGATCTGAAAGGCGGCCCCGCCCTTGCGACCGGTGACGACATTGCCGCTGACCCGCCCCGGCTCCGCGTTGAGTACCGCCCTGGCTCCTTCCGCCGCCGCCCGAATGAAGGCCGTGCCGTCGCGGGAGCCGATCTCCTCGTCCGCCGTGAACAGCGCACGTACCGGAAACGGTAACGGCGCCAGACGCTTGAGCGCCCGCAGCACGAAGATATTCATCACCAGGCCGGCTTTCATGTCGGCGACGCCGGGCCCGTAGCCGATGTCATCCTGCTGGGTGTATCCGCGCGTTGCCACCGTACCGGTCGGAAACACCGTATCGCGGTGCCCCATCATCAGCACATGCCCGTTGGCGTCGTCGCTGCCTTTGCCGTCCAGCCGCGCCTCGAGAATATCGCCGGAATCCGGTCGCGGCGTGCGCTTGACGGCAATCCCGTCGGCTTCCAACCACTCGACGATGACATCCGCCACCGCGTCGGTGCCGGCCTTGTCGTAGCTATTGGAATCGATGTCCACCAATGTCTTCAGGCAGTCGATCATCTGCACCTGCTGACCGGCTAGCCAGTCACAAGCCGTAGCCACCATCGTCTCCGCGTCGCTCATCGATGCCACCTCTCACGCTCCTTCAATATGTCTCGGCCCTGTTCGGCCAGATCCCACCATAACCCGGCCATGATACCCAAACCTTCCCGTACGATGCTCGCCAGAGCGTGTTCATCAGGGGCGTGCTGAGAGCAGGCCGGATAGGAGTGCGGCACCCAGAGCGTGGGCAACCCCAGCGTCTCGGCGAATACATCGTTGGGCAGCGAGCCACCCAGATTCGGCAGCAGCGTCGGGTTCTTGCCGCTGGATTCACGCATCGACGCCAGCGCCCAGCTCACCCACGGGTCCGTCGGGTCGAGCCGTGTCGCGTTCATCTGCGACACGCGAGCACTACTGACCTCGACGTCCTCGAATCCGCGGGCATCGAGGTGCTGACGCAGATGGTCGAGGAAACGCTCATGATCGCTGCCAACGACGAAACGCAGCTGACAGTGCGCGTAGGCCTCTCCAGGAATGGCGTTGGCCGGCGCTTCTGGGTTACCAGCCTTGATCGCCAGCAACTCCAGCGTGTTCCAGGCGAATAGCCGCTCCGCCGGTAACAGACCCGGCTCGCCCCACGTCGTATCGATCGATGGGTCGCCCGGTGTTGCGCCGACTTCGAGCGAGGCAACGGCATCGCGTACCGCCGAGGGAATCGCCGGCGGTCGCAGGCCTTCGATCAGAATCTTGCCATGAGCGTCGACCAGCGTCGCCCAGGCGTTGGCGAGCCGCGTCGCCGGGTTGGAAAGGACCCCACCCCAGTTGCCGGAGTGGTGCGCCCCATCGCGGGCACGCAGGCGCAGATCGAAATTGAACGAGCCACGGGAGCCGAGAAACAGCGTGGGCGAGCCTGCCGACAGTCGCGGGCCGTCGGAGGCGATGAACAGATCCGCCGCCAGACGATCGCGATGGGCTTCGCAGACGGCCTTGAGCCCAGGGGACCCGGTTTCCTCCCCCATCTCCAGAATCAGTTTGACGTTATAGCCCAGCTTGCCGCCGCGCGCGTCGATAACGCTCTCCAGCGCCGCAAAATTGATGGTGTGCTGGCCCTTGTTGTCGGCGGTGCCACGGCCGTACCAGCGCTCGCCATCAATCACGATCCGCCAGGGCGAAAGCCCTTCGCGCCACTGGGCCTCGTAGCCCCGCACCACATCGCCGTGGCCGTAGGTAAGCAGCGTCAGAGCCGCATCGACCTCGATGCGCTCGGCCAGCAGAAACGGTCCGAAACCGTCGACAGGGTTATCGACGATCTCCCAGGTAAAACCAAGACGCTCGATGTCGGGAATCACGAAATCGGTCAGATAACGCCGCAGTTCGCCGCCGCGATCCGGCTCCTGGCTTTCACTTCGCACCGCGACGCGAGCGTCAAGTTGGCGAAGAAAGTCACCGTTATCGAAGGCTTGCCAGGCTTGCTGCAGCGCTTGTGGTCGGGCCATGAATCTCTCCTCGCTGGATGTGAATAATAGTTGAACGGCGCGCGACACGTGGAGCTGCAGACGCTAGCCAACCGTACCCTGCCAGCCGCGACCGAGGCGTTTCTCGAGCATCTCAAAGGCATGATGGAAGCCGGCAAACCGTGACGGACTTCAGCTCGCGTGGCACTTCTTGAATTTCTTGCCGCTGCCGCAGGGACAAGGGTCGTTGCGCCCGATCTCCTTCATGGCGTTGCGCACCGGCGCTTGCGGCTCGTGGTGATGATGCTGGCAGTGCGGGCCGTGAACGTGACCGGGAGTACCGTGGACATGTTCATGGGCGTGGTCGTGCTGACAATCCGGGCCGTGGACGTGAGGCTGAGTCATGGAGCGATACCGTAAAGATGGAGAATAACCGACACGCGATTATCCTCCACAGATCGAAGCGGCGCTATTGTCTGGCGGGGAGGGAGCGCTACTTGATCTCGATCTCGACGAATACGAATTCGACATCGTTGGCATTGACCACGTTATGTTCGGCGCCCTTGTCTCGATAATAGGAAACGCCCGCTTCCAGGGTCGAGAATGTGTGACCGTCCAACGTCTCGAGTTCGAGCTTGCCAGTGGTCTGCGGTACCACGACGTAGTCGCAGTCATGGGCGTGCCAGCCGGTTTCGGCACCTGGCGGGAACCGCCATTCGGTGACCCGAACCCGGTCGTTGTCCACTTGCACACTGGGTTGGGCCTGGGGACGCGGGGAATTCATGATTCGAATCCTTCACTGAAAAAAAGAGAGTGTTCGGCACCGGCGCTGTGCCGGAGCGCGTCCATCACGGCAACCATCGTCGTGACGCCCTTGGTGCGTCAATAACCGTAACGTTTCAGGATCACATCCTGATCCTGGGCCGGGTGCCCGTAGAATTCCAGCAGTTGCGCGGGACGGTTGGTAAAGAAACCATCGACATCGCGCTGCTGGTAGCGCTCGAAGTCCGCCGGCTCGTCGACCGTGTAGAGATGCACTAGCATGCCATCGTCGTGCGCCATGCCGATCATCCACGGTTCGGCCAGATCCATGTAACTGAACTGACTGCTAAAAGCCCCGTCATGCTCGGATTGCACGGCCGAAGGGCCGATTCCAATCGCACCGTGCGCTTTGGCGAAATCGAGCCAGGCTCGATACGCTTCCGGTGAGGCGACCTGCTGGCGAGCATAGTAATCGGCCGTACTCTCGTCGGTGCCCTGCGGCTTGCCCGGTGCGGCCTCGATGCCACCCTTGCCCAGCCATAGCAGCAGCACGCGCGGCACATCCGGCATCGCCGTTTCCAACGCCTTCAGACTCGCCTTGGAAAAGGTCTGCATCACCACGCGCCCGGGCGTATCGCCAACTCTTACGGCGCCCTGTTCGGCCGCCGGACGGGATTTCGCCTCGTTGCCCAGCCATCCCCGCGCGTCGAGCACTTTACGCAGGTCTTTCTCGATACCCGGGAACTGTTCCGGCACCTTGGTTTCGATATAGAGCCCGGGATGATTCTTGCCCCCCTCGGCGATATCGATCACCTCGTCCAGCGTCAGTATCTCGAGCCCGGTGTAACCGTCGCGAGCGAGATCGGGGTAGCTGGTGTTGAACCAACTGCCGGCATCGAGTTTTCTGAGCTCGTCCAGCGTGAAACTCGATACCGGCGCATCGGCCCGGTCGGGGAATACCTCGGCCACATTGGTGTTGCGCCCCAGCGTGTTGTCGTGGACAGCTACCAGCACGCCATCTTTCGTTCGCTGCAGATCCAGCTCCAGATAATCGGCGCCCAGATCCCGCGCCAGCAGATAGGCGGGTCGAGTCGACTCCGGCGCCTGATAGGAGGCGCCGCGGTGGGCGATCACCGCGTCACAGGGAATCGGGATCTTGGTGCACAGCGTCGAGCCTTGGGGCTCGCTGTCGTCGTTACTCAGTCGAGAATCCGCGGCATGGGCCACGCCAATCGGCAACATCAGGCTGACACCACAGGCCAAAAGCCAGTGACGTGTCGAAATGATCATCGTTATCTCCTTGTTCATTACCGGATTTCCCAACCGAATTCGTCGTTGACGCTACCTGATAACCCACCGGCGACCAAATCAGGGCCACACGTTGACGTTGTCGGCAGTACCGAAATCCGCTCGCTGTGGAGGCACGACACAGAACCGATGGCCTGTAGGCGCCTCCATGACGGTCCAGCGCTCCAGACGCTCGACGACCGTCGCCCCCAGCTTCTCCAGTCTGACCACTTCCGCCTCGATATCGTCGCTTTCGATATCCAGGTGAACGCGGCTGGGATGATCGACTTGCTGAATCAATACGTCGGGTTGATCGGATGGCGTCGCCAGCTTGCCATATTTTTCATCGACCTCGTGGCCAGACCACCCCAGTGCCCCGGCCCAGAAATCGATAGCGGAAGACTTCTCTTCGACTTGGCTGTCGATAACGAGTGCTGCCAGACGGCTCTTGTGCATTATCGCTCTCCTGTTCGTTGCGTTGACCTCGACGGGGCTATCGTTATCCAGCGCTATCGTTATCCAGCGCTATCGTTATCCAGCATAGTCAGCGCGAGGCGTCGCGACATTCCATCACGACGTTCCATCACGACACCGCGCCGCCCCAGTCAGTCCTTACTTCGCCTGGAGGCGAGCCGGCAGAGGCTTCATTGCTCCGCGTCGTTCCGAAAGCGGTCCCGAATCCATTCGACGATAGTCGCGGTACCGGGATGGCGGAGGCGTCGCACATGCGTTAAGCTGCGTGCCCATTGCCGTTACCTGTCTGACCGTCGTCACGCGAAGCTGAAAGAGTTGACGACCCTCCTTTTTGCCGCCTCCAGGCGCATCAGCCAGCACTGGCATTCCCCGGTAGAGCGTAGCCGCTTCGCTTCGCCATTCGCCGCGACCTAGAGAATACCGAATGAGTTTTGCCTCACTGGGCCTTAGCGCCCCGTTGCTGAAAGTCGTTGCCGAACAAGGCTATGACACTCCATCCCCGATTCAGTCACAGGCGATTCCCGCCGTCCTCGAGGGAAGAGACGTCATGGCGGCCGCACAGACCGGCACTGGCAAGACGGCAGGTTTCACCCTGCCGATCCTGCACCGTCTGTCCCAAGCTGAACGCCCCCAGGGCGGTTCACAGATTCCGGTGCGCGCTCTGATTCTGACCCCGACTCGAGAACTCGCCGCTCAGGTCGGCGAGAGCGTGGCGACCTACGGCAAGTATCTGTCACTGAAAAGCGCCGTGGTTTTCGGCGGGGTCAAGATCAACCCGCAGATCGCTACCTTGCGCCAGGGCGTCGACATTCTCGTTGCCACGCCGGGGCGCCTGCTCGATCTCTATCAGCAGAAAATGGTTCGCTTCGACAAGCTCGAGGTGCTGGTGCTCGACGAAGCGGATCGCATGCTCGACATGGGCTTCATCCATGATATCCGCAAGATTCTGGCGGTGCTGCCCAAGCAGCGTCAGAACCTGCTGTTCTCGGCGACGTTCTCCAACGAGATCCGCAACCTCGCCAAGGGCATGGTCAACGATCCGGTCGAGCTGTCGGTCACACCGCGCAACGCCGCCGCCGCCACGGTGACCCAATGGGTTCATCCGGTGGACAAGAGCCGCAAGCCGGCCTTGCTGTCGCATCTGATCCAGACGCATCAGTGGCAGCAGGTACTGGTCTTCACCCGTACCAAGCACGGCGCCAACCGTCTGACCAAATATCTCGAGGGTCAGGGTATCGAAGCGGCGGCGATTCACGGCAACAAGAGCCAGAACGCGCGCACCCAGGCGCTGGCCTCCTTCAAGAGTGGCGGAATCCGCGCGCTGATCGCGACCGATATCGCCGCTCGCGGGCTGGATATCGACCAGTTGCCGCAGGTGGTGAATTTCGAGCTACCCAACGTGGCGGAAGACTACGTTCACCGTATCGGTCGTACCGGCCGAGCCGGTGCCAGCGGGCAGGCCGTTTCACTGGTCAGTCTGGACGAGAAGAAGGAACTGGCTGGCATCGAGCGACTGATCAGCCAACGCTTGAACAGTCAGGCAGTGGAAGGTTTCGAACCCACGCCCGGCGGTGGCCCCAAGGTCGACGAGAACGATGACCGTCAGCCTCGTGGCGGCCAGCGTCGCGGTAACGGTGGCAACGGTCAGCGCCAGAACAACGGCGGCGGCCGCGGGAATAATGCCGGCGGACGTGGCAATACAGGCGGGCGTGGCGATGATTCACGCCGCAGCGAAGGTCGTGGCGCCTCAGCGAGTCAGCGCGGGTCTCAAGACGACAACCGCGGTAACCGCATCGATAGCGGTAACCGTGGCAACAGTGGCAATCGCAACGGCGATGCGCCGGCGCAACGTCGCCGGCGCTCGCAAGGTGGTCAACGCCGCAGCGGCGGTGGCACGCCCAACGGCAACGTCTGACACGCGACGCCCAAGTCCGAACCAACGACAACGCCACCGTCATTGACGGTGGCGTTGTCGTATCCGGACGCCAGATCTTGCGCCGCGGTTTGAGTACTAGTCGAGCACGACCAGTCGATTGGGCAATTCATTGCGCTCGTGGGTCGCCGGGATATGAGTCTTCAACAGTTCGCCACAACTATCGATACACTCAAGAAAGCCCTGCAGCGTTTCTCCGCCTTTCACCTTGACCGTGAAGCTGGCCACGATCGATTGCCAGGTATCGTCGTCCAGTCGATCCGAAATCCCGCGGTCGACGAGGATCTCCACGTAGCGCTCGGCTTCGGAGACGAAGATCAGCATGCCGGTACCGGCATCGGTATAGTGCAGGTTCTGGTCCAGAAATTGCCGCCGGGCCAGGTTGGAAGCGCGCCAGAACCGCACGTGACGCGGAATCAAGCGCGTGAGCACCGAAGGCAGCCGGAATACCACCGCCAGCACGATGAAGACTAGCCACTGCACCAGCAGCAGATACCATGCGCTGACCCCGTCTAACCAGCCTAGCCAGCTGGCGATCACGCTCAGCGCACCGGGGAGGATGAGCGCCGTCAGACCGGCCCACAACAGTGGGATATAGGTGTAATCATCGGCCTGGCGCGCCAGGACCGTGACGACTTCGGCGTCGGTGTCGCGTTCGATCCGTGTGATCGCGTCGCCGACCTGCCGTTGTTCGCTTTCACTCAATAAGGCCATGCTGTCGTTATCCTGTCGTCTACGGGAACACTGCCTGAATGGCTACGCAGGCGGATCGCTGCGTGGCGCTTCATCCTGCTCGCCGATTTATTCAGCGTTTCCCTACCAGCCACCGGAGGCACCGCCGCCGCCGAAACCGCCGCCACCGCCACCGAAGCCGCCACCGCCAAAACCACCACCACCGCCGAAGCCACCGGACCCGCCGAGCGCACCGCCCATCAGCAAGCCGCCCATGAAGCCGCCACGCCGACGTCGTTTGCCACCGCGGCCACCACCACCGCCGCCGCCACCACGGACGATCAGCATCACGATCATGAACAGCGCGAAGAACCAGAAACCCGCACCGCCGATACGGCGCGACTCTTGTCGATCGGACTGTTGCTGTGGCGCCGTTTCCGCCAAGGGATCGCCCCCCAGCACTTTGACCATCGCCTGAGCGCCAGCGGTAATGCCGCCGGCAAAGTCACCCTTGCGAAACGCTGGGGTGATGATCTGGTTGATGATCATCGAGGACTGGGCATCGGTCAGTCGGCCCTCGAGGCCATAACCGACCTCGATCCGCACCGCGCGCTCGTCCACTGCCACGATCAGTAACGCGCCATTGTCTTCGTCCTTCTGACCGATGCCCCATTCGCGGCCGAGCTGATAGCCGTAATCCTCGATGGCTTCGCCCTGCAGGTCCGGTAGCGTCACCACGACCACTTGCTCGCCGGTGGCATCTTCGTGCGCCGCCAGCATGTCGGTCAGTTGGGACTGGGTCGAAGCGTCGAGCAGCTCGGCATTGTCGACGACACGGCCGGTCAGGTCGGGAAAGTCCGGCGCGGCCTGAGCAACCAGCGCAAACGCCAATAGCCACAAGCCCAACGCCAGCGAGATGGCGTGCGTGCCCTGCCGCCGAATCCGTTGTCGTAACATCATTGCTGGCATCAGAATTCCACCTTGGGTGCCTGGTCCGCATCCTCCGCCGTGGCTTCGAAGTTCTCGCGAACCGGCATGTCACTGTAGAACACGCTGTGCCAGATCTTGCCGGGGAATGTCCGGATCTCGGTGTTGTACGCCTCGACCGCCTGGATGAAATCGCGGCGCGCCACGGATATCCGGTTTTCGGTACCTTCCAGCTGTGACTGCAGCGCCAGGAAGTTCTGGTTCGACTTCAAATCCGGATAGCGCTCGGAAACCGCCATCAGCCGACTCAATGCGCCGGTCAGCTGGCTCTGGGCCTGCTGGAACTGCTGCAGCTTCTGAGGGTCGTTCAGACTGTCGGCATCGACCTGGATCGAGGTCGCCTTGGACCGCGCCTCGGTGACGGCCGTCAGCGTTTCCCGCTCCTGGCTGGCGAACCCTTTCACCGTCTGCACCAGATTGGGAACGAGATCCGCGCGTCGCTGGTACTGGTTCTCGACCTGGGACCAGGCCGATTTCACCTTCTCGTCCAGCGTCGGGATATTGTTGATGCCGCAGCCGGAGAGCGACAGCATCAATATCAGCAGCAGCATCCATCGCCACGGTTGACGGGCAGCGACGGAAAAAGCGGTCACAGGCGTCTGCATAGAAAGAATCCCGGTTAGAAAATCAGAGAGAGCATCGATATGACGATGACGCCAAGTTACAGGTTGGCCGGCGCCATGGGAAGGCGATTCCCCGCTGCTCAGTGCGCGCCGAGGGCAATGCGGAATGGACAGCGCTGCCGATTGGGTACCCGCTGCTTGCCGATTCTCACCGCACTGGTTATCCGCCGACGGCTGCGCCAACATGTCGAGACGATCTTCATGCGACATGACCGTCGATGAACACAAAGGATCGTCAAAAGGATTATCAATAAAGCCCATCCTACAAAAGGTCTTTAGACAAAGGGCCATCCAAGAAAGGATCTTCCGCGTGACACTACGCCTCAATCAGCGATTTATCCTCCCCCTTGCCGCGCTGGCGATCGGGTTCGGCCTGGCTTCCACCGCCCAGGCCGCCGCGCCGGCGCACGTTCGCATTGCCGTAGACGTACCTTACCCGCCGTTCGAATACCGCAACGCCGACGGTGAGCTGGAAGGGTTCGAGATCGATCTCGGGAACATGCTGTGCGAGCGGGCCAAACTCGACTGCGAGTGGGTCGTTCAGGGCTGGGATGGCATCATTCCGGGTCTGCTCTCGCGCAAGTACGATGCCATCATGTCCTCGATGCGCATCACGCCGGCTCGCGAACGCCAGGTACTGTTCACCAGACCCTACGCCATGTCACCCAAGGTCTGGGTGGCGCGACGCGGCAGCGATATCTCCCTCGATGACCCGGCATCGTTGAAAGGGCTATCGGTGGGCGTGCAGCGGGGAACCACGCAGGATAGCTACATTACTCAGCAGTATGCCGACGAGCTCGACATCCAGCGCTATGCCACCGCGGCGGATGTCGCGCTGGACCTGGAATCGCAGCGTCTGGATCTGGCGTTTCTCAACTATCCGGTCGCACTGGATACCTTGGAGATCGGTAGCGCCGACAGCCAATACGTTCAGGTCGGCCCTCGGCTCGACCGTCCGGAGTCGATTTTCGGCAAGGGCAACGCGATCGCGGTGCGCCCACGCGACAAGGATCTCGCCGAGACCTTCGATCAGGCACTGGACAGCGTCTATGCGGACGGGACTTTTGAAATCTTGATGCATCAATACTTTGACTACGACCTGCGCCCCGCTTCGCGTAAGTAGGCCATCGGCGCACGACGCTGGCCTCCCTGACGCGAGCCATCGTCGTTATCTTGAATGTGCAGATGAAGTGGGTTGGTACCCACTTCGACTGCACAACCAGGCAAGTACCGAGCATGCGCGGCAAACAATGATCTACTGGATGGCCCATCCAGGCAGCCTGCTTACGCAGCTTCAGTCGGTGTCGCCCCGGTCGAATTCGACGCAATGATCGTGAATAGCTGCTATGCACGGATATTCGTGAAGCCCGGGGCCACGGACTGAGTGGGGTAAAACCCGAAAGCCACGGCACGGCCCGACAGCCACTGAGAGCCAGCTCCGCCAATATTGGTATCTCGCGTCGCTTAAACATGCGACGCAGGCCAGAGCGGGATAATCGAGACTTTAACTATCACTCCGCTGAAAGAGCCAAGTCGAATTTTTCGTTTTAAAACAGGCTAGCAAACTTTGAGCAATGGTATGGCCCGCCTGTAAAAATCGGTATTTGCAAGTTAACTTTTGATAGTACAACGTCGCTCAGGAAGAATAACCATGCAAACACCTGACATGACAATCACACTGCCAATTATTTTTTCAAAAGAAACTTTATAATCAAAAATCGCATACCCAATTAGCATAGTGGCTACGGGTAAAAGGTTTAATGCCAAGGAGGCGCGACTGGGGCCGGTCATCTCTACTGCCTTATTGTAAAGTACGAATGCGATCAAAGATGGCCCCAGCCCAAGATAAATACAAAAGGCTAAGTTATCAAAGCTCAAATTGATAACAGGCTTTAAGAACAGATGCTCCAAAACCGCCAGGGGTATCAGGAAAAATGTCCCAATGGCGGTTATCGGCGGCAAGCTGGCATAAGCGGGTAATGCATGCCACCAGCGACGTACAGCCAGTGAATGTATGACCCAACATGCGATTGCGCCCAACATAATCGCACTACCCAGGCTGGCGTTCTGAAAAAGCCTAATAAACTGGCCGTTCGTAATAACCCATACTGCCCCCATCATGGACAGCAGAACACCTATCCATTGTCGCATGCTTAGACGTTCATTGAATAAAGCGGCCATGACGATCGCCGTTACTACTGGAATGCCTGTTTCTAAAACCGCGACATCTGTAGCGCTGGCGGTATGCAAAGCGACATAAATAAGTGAATTAAAAAGTGCCAGACCTGTCACTGCCATTACGGTAAGCGTTTTCCAATGTAAAAGTAACGTATACCGATAGCGCCAGCTGGAATATCCAAAGCAGATAGAGGCTGTTAAAAATGCAATACCCATTCTTGCAGTGGCAAGAGTAAAGGGAGGCAAGTTTTCAGTTGCGGCTTTTCCCACTAAAATGTTACCTGAAAATAAAATGACAACAACTAGAAGATAGAGCGAGACCAACATTACACAAGCCGCCTTTTGTTTTGATGTTTGACAAAAATATAGACACCAAAAAGGGTAAGACTCGCGCCCAGAACTTGCGTAGAAGTAGGAATAGAACCCAAAATCATGAATGCAAGCAACGAGGCGCCAAGCGGTTCACATAGCATTGCCATGGAAATCGAAGAAACACTAATCCTACGAGTGCAAAAATTAAGGATAGAATGCCCAAATATGGTTGGGAAAACAGCCAGAAGAACGAACAGAGAAAGGTCGTTTGAAGAAATGTTCCATATGCTATCACCCACGGCTAGGCAGTAAATTAAAATAACAGTTGCTGCAAAGCCGTAGCAATAGAACGTATAAGTGACTAATGGCACTTTTTTAAGAACTTTTTGCCCAATATAAAAATAGACCGTCGCCAAGCCTGCGGCAAAAAGTGCCAAGAAATCGCCCCAAAGCGCCATCCCTGAGACTCTAAAGTCACCCCATCCAATGACGACCCCACCTGTTACGGCAATAGCAGTGCCAATTCCAGCAGTAAAATTAATTCGTTCTTGGTATAAACAATAGCCGATAATAAATGAAAACAGGGGTTGCATAGTCGCCAAGGTTACCGAGCTAGCCACCGAAGTATAATCGAGCGAAGAAAACCAAGCGATAAAATGAAAGCCAAGTAAGGCGCCGCCTAGGCAAGCAAACCCTAGAGAACGTAAATCAATATCTCTAAGTGAATGTCGCTTGAGTACCGCCCACGCTACAATAATAACAGTGGCGAACAACATTCGATAGCCGGCTGCAGAAGCGGCCGGCGCTTCAACAAGTTTAACCAAGGGTGCAGTCAGCGAAATGGCAAAAACTGCAACTGCCACTAATAGCACAATAGGTTGTCGGTTATTGTCTTGGCACGACATAGAAGCCTTCTTAAAAATTTTCAGAAAAGCAGTTCTTCCCTATCCATTTGTGAAATCTTTCAACTTCTACTTCCTGCCGTGTATAAAAAAGACCTTTAGAATGAATGATGCCATTTTGTTGCCGCTCAACGAGAGACTTATCTTCTGAGATCACTTCTTTCCAGTGAGCCTGATAATTTTTAATTTTTTCCTGAAAATCACCTTTGTCGATTTCGTCAGGTAGGATGCTAAAGCCAAACTTGGTCATGGACTTGCCGGGTTCAATAGGCCACGTTTGCGCCCACCATACGGAATCCAATGTTGCCACGATAAACAAATTAGGGTACACAAGACAAAAACTGGTTTTCAAGTCGCTTTCAAGAAGCGTCGAAATAATATCGAACGTTTTTGACTCACTTCGTCTGGGAAGAGAGGCCGTTTTATTAGATGGTTGCGTGATTAGCTGCCAATCCCCTTGACTCTCTTGGTGCTCCAGCTTCTGGCGCCCGATAGAGCTTTTATGAATATGAGGTATGTGAAGGCCTTCCATGCCAGCTTCAAGATAAAGCTTCCAGTTGGATGAATAGAATGTTTCGTAGCTTTCAAAACAAATCAAATCCTTGGTATTGTAAGGTTCCAAGATTTTTTTTGGGAAGTCGCCTAGCTGCTCGTCTAAATTGCTGCAGCTCGAGTCAAAGTTGATCCAGATAAAACCGCCCCGTTCCTCGCAGTTGATGTTATAAAGACCGTGTTCGCTGCTATTAAAATCAATATCTTCTTTTGTGACGCCCGGATGGCCAACAAGGCCACCCTCTTTGTTAAAGGACCATCCATGGTAAGGGCATATGATACGGTTGGTATTTCCTGACCCTCGGCATAGCTGCATACCCCGATGGGGGCATGTATTGTAGAAAGCTTTGATGCCTTCTTCGCCATTGACAATGACAATTTTATCATTTAAAACTTCTGTAGTGAAATAGTCACCTTTGTAAGGAATGTGTTCCGCCCGTCCTACCATTAGCCATTTTTTTTCGAAAATATTAAGAATTTCTTTATCTTGAAATAATTTAGAGGCGTAGCAATCTGGTACTGGAAAGTATGATCTTTCGTCTTGAAGATCAGTTCGCCCAATATTTTGCATAGCGATAGCATCCATAGAAGAATTAAATTGACTGCTTAAATTTAATTTTTTCTCCGATATTTTTCCATGGATTTTTTTAAAAACCATTTTAAAAAGGCTAAAAACGTGAAATACCTCATTCATCTTCAGACATTTCTGCTGGTGGCAAAAACCCGAAGTCTAACTCAAGCCGCGAAGCATTTGCATGTGACGGTAGGGGCTGTAAGTCATCGTTTGAAGTCACTCGAGGAGAAGATAGGGAGGCCATTGCTGGTGAAAGCGAGTGGAGGCATGGCTATAACCCCAACGGGTGAAGCGCTTCGTATCAGGGTGGAGGAGCATATCGAAGCTCTCGAGGATGCCATTAAATATTTTAGTGGGGGCGGCGTTCCTTTTACAGTTAATGTCATGCCGTGGTTGGCCTCGAGCTGGTTAATGCCTCGATTGCACCGATTTACTCATCAACATCCTGAGGCCGTGATTCGAATCGAGACGAGTAGCGGGCTTTCCGATCTAAAAAATGGCGAAACAGCCGCTGCACTACGATTTGGCGAAGGGAAGTGGCACCACGTGAACGCTGAGTGGCTTTTTAACGAGTGGGTGGCACCAGTAGCTCATCCGAATCTGATCGAACGTCTTCATCTCGAAGCGGATAAGCCAGAGCGATGGCCGCTACTTGCGGATCCAGATGACCTATGGCCACTTTGGTTTTCGTATCGTCAGAAAATTCAGGGCTCCTTAGAAAGGCAAACTTTGAATACTTTCTCAGGGGTTAATTTGCAGGACGCTGATACTTTGGCTGAGGCGGCCTATACCGGCCTTGGGGTTATTCTTGGACGCTTCACACAAGTAGCTCCTTTGTTGCGAGAGCATAAGCTGGACATGTTGACTACTGGTTGGATGCAGGTGCCTAAAAGCCATTATTTAGTGCGCGCTGCTGGGCGTGAACCCCACCCGCTTTTTGATAGTTTTCGCCAATGGTTACATGAAGAAATCCAATCTGATCGTCAGGGCATTACAAGTAGCTATTTGATGGAATAACACTATCGCGCTCACGTTAAACATGGGCGCGGCTTTTTTGAAATAAAAATTGGGTTAACTGGTGATCTATGAGTAGTGCTTTTGGGTTTGGGTTGATAGCTGCGATATTTGCAACCTTCAGTTGGGCTTTGAATTTCATATCCCCTTATGTGATCGGCCCCTATACTAATTACGATTTTATTATTACAAGATTTTTGTTTGCAGGCATTCTGGGGGCATCATTCGTTATCAAATACCGCAAGGGTCTTCACGCCATGAATATAGGCGGGATCCTTTTTTCCATGTTTTTGGGAGTGCTGGGTTATCTTTTATATATAGTATCGATCGTCGGAGGCGTTTACTTCTCCGGACCTGTGTTGGCTCCTGCTATCGTCGGGACAGTTCCCATTTTTATGGTGATATTAGGGAATTTGGCGCAGAATACCCTAGTTTGGAGAAGATTGATTGTTCCACTTTTTTTAACATTGTCAGGCTTGGCGCTAATTAATCTCAATTTGCTTTACTCATCTAGCACTGATGTCGAAGGTAATTTTTTCTACGGTGTTTTGTTTTGTATTTCTGGAGTTATTTGTTGGCTCGCATTTAGCTTGCTGAATCAACGTTTTTCGGAACGCAATCCCTTCTTGAATACCGGGACCCATACAGGGTTAATGATGATGGGAGCAGGTCTGACCGTTTTGTTGTTCGCGCCAATAGGGATGTATTGGGGTCTAGTCGATCCTTCCCCCCCAAGGGTTAACGCTGACAATCTATCCTGGTTTATAATGTGGGCGTTGATTTTTGCGCTGATGTCTTCGGTTGGTGGGGCCTGGGCATGGAATTACGCTACTAAAAAGTTACCTATGATTTTAATGGGTCAGCTAATCGCAGTTGAAACCTTGTTTGCAACCTTCTTTGGGTTGATGGCTAGTCAACAATTCCCTACCTGGTTTGAGTTGTCTGGTACAGTGCTGGTTGTTTTGGGAGTCGTAACGACCGTGCGCGCTGTAATGAATTCCCAAGCGGCTGGTGAAAAACATAGCCCCTGACCCAATTGAATTGAAGCCTGCAAACCATCTCCTCTGGCATTGACTATCTCACGTCCGATCGATTGTTGCCTCTGCAGCTTCGGGCACTGGACAGCGTCTACGCGGACGGGACTTTCGAAACCTTGATGCATCAATATTTCGACTACGACCTGCGCCCCGCTTCTCGCAAGTCAGATACCTGACGAAGTCTGAAACGAAAAAAAGCGCCGCTGGAGTCTTCCAGCGGCGCTTCGGTTAGCGATCCGTATTTTACCCTTCTATCTTACCCTTCCATGACGCTCAGAACTCCAGGCAGATCTTACCGAAGTGCTTGCCGGATTCCTGATGGCGGAAGGCATCGGCGATCCGGTCCAACGCGAACGAGCAGTCGACGACCGGTTTTATCCCGGTAGTCTCGAGAGCAAGAATCATCTCGATCTGATGTCGACGGCTGCCGACGATCAAACCCTGCAGTCGGGCCTGCTTTGCCATCAGTTTGGATGTCGGAATATCCCCGCCACGACCGGTCAACACGCCGATCAGCGAGATGTGTCCGCCGATGGCGACGGCATCGATGGATTGCGGCAAGGTACCCGGGCCGCCGACTTCGATGACGTGGTCGGCGCCGCGTCCGCGGGTCAATTCCTGCACCTTCTTGCCCCACTCCGACTCTTCGCGATAGTTGATCGTATGATCCGCCCCCAGCGCTTTCAGCCGCGTGATCTTGTCCGCGGACGACGAGGTCGAGATAACGGTCGCGCCCATGGCCTTGGCCAGCTGCAGCGCGAAGATCGAGACACCGCCGGTGCCCAGCGTCAGCACGGTGTCACCTGGCTTGAGCCCGCCATCGACGACTAACGCTCGCCAGGCCGTAAGCCCAGCCGTGGTTAATGTGGCCGCTTCGGCATGGGTGTAACCCTTGGGCGCGTGGGTGAACCACTCGGCTGGCCGTACGACCTGTTCGCGGGCGTAACCGTCGACACCGTCGCCCGGCACTGTCTTGAAATCGGCGACGCGCGCCGGTCCGTCGAGCCAGTGCGGGAAGAACGTAGAGACCACGGAATCGCCGATCGAGAATTCGGTAACGCCCTTGCCCACGGCCTCGACGACGCCAGCGCCATCGGCCATGGGAATGCGTCCTTCCTCCGTCGGAGACTTGCCGCTGACGACGATATAGTCGTGAAAGTTGAGCGAACTGGCGTGGAGGCGAACCTGGATTTCTCCCGGACCCGGCGCGTCGGGCCCTTCGACCTCATGCAGATTGAGCTGGTCGAGACCGCCGGGAGATTTGAGATTGACGACTTGCATGAAGCACTCCTTGAACGAAACGATCGAAGATCGCTTGATGTTGCCCGAAGTGTAGACGCTCTCCTCCGGAATGGATCAAGCCCACCCGACGATGCAGCGCTTTTTTCCAGCCGGTCGTTTCGCGCCGCCCTATCCACAAGCCGCCCTATCCAAGCCGCTCTATCCACAAGCCATCTGGCCCGACGTTCTAGTCAGATATACTGGTCAGTCATCTTCATCGTCATCTTGTTCCCGTGCTTGGCGCTCTGCCGCTTCCTCACGGGCGGCATCGATGACCTGCATGACATCGCTGACATCGACGAGCGATGCATCCGGCACGAAATGCCCGGTCAGGCGAACGTCGGGATGGAGCTCGCCGGCCTCGTAAAGCGCCCAGATCTCCTTGCCGTAGTCGGTCTTCAGCAAGGCCGGCGCGAAACGACCGAAATAGGCCCGCAAATTGTCGACGTCGCGTACCAGCATCCATGGCGCGTTGTTGTTGCCGGCGGCATCGACCGCCTGGGGCAGGTCGATGATCACCGGCCCTTCGGCGCCCACCAGAATATTGAATTCCGATAGGTCGCCATGAATCAGCCCGGCGCACAGCATCAGAACGGTTTCACCGATCAGGCGCTGGTGATATTCAAGGGCCAGCTCCGGCGTCAACTCGACGTCATCGAGACGCGGTGCCACATCCCCCTCGGCATCGACGATCATTTCCATCAGCAGCACGCCGTCGACGAAGCCGTGCGGCGTCGGCACTCGTACGCCTGCCTCGGCAAGCCGATAGAGCGCTTCGACTTCCGCATTCAGCCATGCCGACTCCTGCTCGCGCTGGCCGTAGCGAGTTTTTTTCGACATCGCCCGCGCACGGCGGCTATTGCGCACCTTGCGCCCTTCCTGATAGGCCACCGCCTGCTTGAAACTGCGCTGTTTGGCTTCTTTGAACACCTTGGCGCAGCGCAATTCTTCTCCACAACGGACGACGAAAACCTGGGCTTCCTTGCCACTCATCAGTTGACTGACGACCTCATCCACCAGGCCATCCTCGACCAACGGCTGTAATCGCTTGGGTACCTTCATGTTCTCACTATCCTCACATGCATCCTCCCATGTCCTCGCTATCCTCAGCGCCCGACTCGGCGCACCCGACAGCTACGCCCTTTCAATTTCCCGGCGCTCAATGTCGCCAGTGCCTGTTTGGCGATCCCGCGTTCGACCGCCACGTAGGCGCTGCGATCCAGCACCTTGATCTTGCCGACCTGATCGCCGCTGATGGCATTGTCGCCATTGGTCAACGCACCCAGCACGTCACCGGGGCGAATTTTCTGTTTCTTGCCGGCATCGATCTGCAGCGTCGCCATACGGGGTTGAAACGGCGCCTGCGATGCCGAACCGCGGCCGGGCAGCGGCTCGATGGTCAGTGTCTCGCTCAGAAACGCCTCGAGTCGCTCGAGGCGATAGGCTTCCTTCTCGGTCAATATCGTACAGGCGATGCCTCTTGCGCCCGCACGTCCGGTCCGACCGATGCGGTGCACATGCACTTCGAGCTCACGGGCGATCTGGTAGTTGAATACCGCATCCAGCGCGTCGATATCCAACCCGCGCGCGGCCACATCGGTGGCGACGAGAATTGACAGGCTCTTGTTGGCAAAGCGAATCAGAGTCTGGTCACGCTCGCGCTGCTCGAGATCGCCATGCAGCGCCTCGGTACTGAACCCGGCCGTCGCCAATTCGTCCGCTACGGCCTGGGTCTCGCGACGCGTGTTGCAGAACACCACGCTGGACTCCGGCTGGTAATGCAGCAGCAGCTGGCTCAGCGCCGCGAGACGGGCCGGTTCGTCAGCGACCTGGTGGAAGTGCTGGCGAATGCTCTCGTCGTCATGGGTCGAATCCACTTCCACCTTCACCGGTTCACGCAGCATGCGCTCGGCGACCGGGCGCACACTGTCACCGTAAGTGGCGCTGAACAGCAGTGTCTGACGCTCGCCCGGCGTCGCCGCGACGATCGCATCCAGCGCCGCCTGGAACCCCATGTCGAGCATGCGGTCGGCCTCGTCCAGCACCAGCACGGCAAGCGAAGACAAATCCAGCGAGCCCTTGCGTAGATGCTCCTCGATGCGCCCCGGCGTACCGACGACGACATGCGCCCCGTGCGATAGCGAATTCAGTTGCGGGCCGAGCGGCGTGCCCCCGCACAGCGCGAGAATTTTGACATTGGCGAGCATTCGCGCCAGCCGGCGTAGTTCTTCGCCGACCTGATCCGCCAGCTCGCGAGTGGGGCAAAGCACCAAGGCCTGGACCTGGAAGCGCGAGACATCGAGTGCCGACAGCAGACCCAGCCCGAAGGCGGCCGTCTTACCGGAGCCGGTCTTGCCCTGGCCGATCACGTCCTGGCCACGCAGGATCGGCGGCAGACTGGCGGCCTGAATCGGCGTCATCGCCAGATAACCCAGCGATTCGAGATTGTCCAGCAGCGCCGGTGCCAGTGGCAGCGAAGAGAACGCCTCCGAGTGAACGGCCTCGGAGCGCTGGGCTTCTGAGTGTTGAGTCTCGGAGTGATGACTCTCGGGCATGGCAAGCTCCTGGTCGAGATGAAGGGATCGATGCAGTCAACGGGCGGACGCCTCGGGTCTCACCATGTCATGCTCAGGCGCGGCAGAATACCAGAGCCCGCGGTGATTGACGCCGTCTCGTTGCCCGGGGTACGCAATTGGTGCAAGAAAGGCCAAATAAACCTGCAACATCCGCGCAATGTTGCGTAAAATCCCGCCCGTCGTTGACAACCGATAGGGTGTGACAATGGGTAGGGCCTTCCAGAACCGCAAGGAATCCATGGCCAAGACGGCCGATGCCAAGACCAAGGTCTACAGCAAGTATGGCCGCGAAATCTATGTCTGCGCCAAGTCCGGTGGCACCGATCCCTCCGGCAACCTGACGCTTCGCGGACTGATCGACAAGGCCAAGAAGGACCAGGTTCCGTCGCACGTGATCGACAAGGCGCTCGACAAGGCCAAAGGCAGCGGCGGCGAGGATTTCTCGGCGGCACGCTATGAAGGCTTCGGTCCCGGCAACTGCATGGTGATCGTCGAGTGCCTCACCGACAACCCGAACCGGACGTTCGGCGACGTCCGCGGCTGCTTCACCAAGACCAAGAGCAAGATCGGCACGCAGGGCACGGTCAGTCATATGTTCGATCACTGCGCGATCTTCGCTTTTGCCGGCGAAGACGAGGAAGCGGTGCTCGAAGCGCTGATGGAAGCCGATGTCGACGTCACCGATATCGAAAGCGAAAATGGCCACATTACCGTGTTCGCGCCGCATACCGACTATGCCAAGGCCAAACAGGCGCTGATCGATGCTTTCGGCGAACTCGAGTTCGAAGCCGACGAGATTCAGTTCCTGCCACAGACCCATACGCCGCTGGAAGGTGACGATGTGGCGATGTTCGAGAAGTTCATCGACATGTTGAACGATCTCGACGACGTACAGAACGTCTATCACAACGCCGAGCTGCCCGAAAACGCCTGATGCGCCCGGTCCGGCACGTTCACGGTATTCAACGAGAAACCCACCTTGCGGTGGGTTTCTCGTGTCTGGCCCCCTGTGTAAGGCTAGACCGGTGCGAGCGTCCGGCTCTCGGTGTCGAACGGCACTGACTTCAAGGGCTGACCTTGGATATCTTGGCGCCGCCCAAAGACACGCCACCCTGAATCCCCTGGTTGTTCATCACGAACGCGACGACCTCCTTGTTGGCCGTATTGTTGGTGATCTGGCCATTGGCACCCACGTCCGCGACGGCCACCCCGGCACTGGCACCGACAGACCAGCCGTTGTCGCTACGCACACGATTGAGCGCCTTTTCGGTCATCAGCATGTAGATGACTGCCTGCGACTGCGCCCCTGCCTGGAAGCCGATCGAACCGCTGGTCGTGGTGTAGTAACCCGCCTTGGCACCATCCATCAGCAGCGAGCCATCGCCATGGCTGGCGCCGACGATGAAGCTCGCGCCCAACACGCCGGGAAAGACCAATACGCCCTCGGCCTGCTGCGCCAATGATCGCGACTCGGGCACCGACCGATAGAGCCGATCAAGCGTCTGCTGTACGTCCTGATCCAACTGCTCACGCTGCGACAGTCGGCTTTCGCGATCGGCGGAGGTGGTCGTGGTACAAGCGCTAAGCCCGCCGACCAGCAATACCCCGGCCATGATACCCAGGGCAATTCGGCGCCAGTGAAAGTGATGCGACATAAACGGTTCTCCTGAATGACGTCGTCGTGTAAGACGACGTTTCCACTTCGTTGTTTGTACTCACTGGGTATAGCCCAACTTTACGGTTTCTGCTTGGTTTGCTGGCGTCCCGTTCGACCCGCAAGACCTCGATGTCGGTTAATGGCGATTAATGAAGCCCCCTATTTCATTGCCAGAAACTGAGGCAAGCGTTATCCCAAACGCTACGCTAGCGAATAGGCAAAAGTGCCGACGTACAGGAGATAGATCTCATGCCAGCCAAGTCCGAATCCCAGCAGATGGCCGCCGGTGCGGCGCTTTCGGCTAAACGGGGGGAGAAAAAGGTCAGCGAGCTCAAGGGCGCATCAAAATCGATGTACGAATCGATGGACGAGCAGGAGCTCGAAAAGATGGCATCCGCCTCTCGTGAGGACAAACCCAAGCACGACCGCAAATCTTGAGCCCTGAAAGCCATCAGCCCCTCGACCCATGACGGTCCAGCCCCTCGACCCATGACGTTATAGGAGCGAAGACATGAGTACGACCGGTCTCGACATTTTCGACAAGGCAGTCAACACCACACATCTCTGGCTAGCTGAGCTCGTTCGGGAGCAACAAGGAGATCGGCAACTCGCCTGGCATGAGTTGAGCAGCGTACTGAGAGCGTTGCGGGATCATCTGCCGGTGGATATCTCCACGCATCTGGGTGAGCAGCTACCGCTGATCATTCGCGGGACTTACTACGAACATTACGAGCCATCGAAACAACCCGACCGTACGCGCTCCCTGGTGGCGTTCACCGAGCGCGTAGAAAACGAGCTGGCCAACAACCCGAAAGTCGACGTGGACGGCGTCGATACGACCCGCTCGGTTCTGGGGTTATTGTCTCAGCGTCTGGATCCGGGCCTGACGACCAAACTTCGCGACTCGCTTGCCGAGGATCTGCGTGACCTGTGGCCGCTGCCAAGCCACGGCGCTCATTGACCTGGGAGACTGCTCGATGCCCCATTCCCCCTCTGTCACGCAACGATTCGCCGATCGCCGTGATGCAGGACGCCAGTTGGCCGAGCGATTACACGATGTGCCAAGAGCGGATCTCGTGCTGGCGCTACCGCGTGGCGGTGTTCCCGTTGCGTTTGAAGTTGCCCGAATGCTGGATTTGCCGCTGGATTTGATCATGGTGCGCAAGATCGGTGCACCTCGCCAGCCCGAATTCGGTATCGGCGCGGTCGTGGATGGCGACTCGCCACAGATGTTTCTCAATGCCGAGCTCGTGGAAATGGCTGGCGCTTCGGACGCCTATCTCGCGGATGAGAAAGCGCGCCAGCTGAAGACGATCGAGAGCCGTCGCTCCCGCTATCTGGGCGGCCGACCCATCGCCGAAATCGCCGGACGCTCGATCATCGTGGTCGACGACGGTATTGCCACGGGTGGCACCGCCCGGGCCGCGCTGGACGCGATGCAAAAGCAGGGGGCTACGCATGTGACGCTGGCGGTGCCGGTTTCCTCGCGAGAGGCGTTGAACGATCTTCGTGACCGGGCCGACGAGATCATTTGCCTCTCGGCGCCGGTGGACTTCGGCGCTGTCGGCAGCTATTACGACGTCTTCGAGCAAACCACTGACGAAGAAGTCATCGGGCTGCTGGCACAGGCAAAGATTCCCGAGCCGTGACCTCCTGAAAGGCTTCGAGCGCTTGAGCCTCGACTGAGCGCATCATGCAGCCTGACTTTTCCCAAACTCTTCTCGCCGTTACGTTTCCGCTAGTTCATTCAGCCTATTCATCATGTTTGAAGCGCTCATGCCGCCGGTCAATCCGGCGGCATTTTTGTTGGGGGCAGATCATGACTCCAGACGAGATCGCTTTTCGCCTACAATAGTGGCCCCTCACGTCACGATGTATCGCCTTCATGAGTCACGAGACGCCAACTGCCCCAGAACCGACGCCACACACCGAGGCGCCCCCCGCGATCCCCGCGCCGGTGATTGCCATTAGCGGCCTCTCCAAGCGTTACGATTCCGGTTTCGAAGCGCTGAAGCAGATCGACCTGGAGATCCAGCGCGGCGAGATCTTCGCCCTGCTCGGCCCCAACGGCGCCGGCAAGACGACCCTGATCAGCATTATCTGCGGCCTGGTCAACGCCAGCGGTGGCAGCGTCATGATTGATGGCCACGATAGCGTCAAGGACTACCGCGCCGCACGGGCCAAGATCGGCCTGGTGCCGCAGGAGCTGACCAGCGACGCCTTCGAAACCGTGTGGAATACGGTGAGCTTCAGTCGGGGGCTATTCGGCAAGCCGCCCAACGATGCCCATATCGAGCGCGTGCTCAAGTCGCTGTCACTATGGGACAAGCGCAAGAACAAGCTGATCACGCTCTCCGGCGGCATGAAGCGTCGCGTGCTGATCGCCAAGGCGTTGGCCCATGAACCGGAAATCCTGTTCCTCGACGAGCCCACCGCCGGCGTCGATGTCGAGCTCCGACGTGATATGTGGGAAGTGGTCAGAGAGCTGCGCAACAGTGGCGTGACCATCATTCTGACCACGCACTACATCGAGGAAGCCGAAGAGATGGCCGATCGCATCGGCGTCATCAACAGCGGTGAAATCATTCTGGTGCGGGAGAAAGCGGCGCTGATGCGCCAGCTCGGCAGCAAGCAGCTGACGCTGCATCTGCAGACCCCGCTGGCCAGCGTGCCGCCCGCGCTGACGCACCATCCGCTGGCGCTGGCGGAGGAAGGAAGCGTGCTGGTCTACACCTACGATGCCAGCGAGGACGGGCATGGCAATCCTGTCAGTATCAGCGCGCTGATCAACGAGATCGAGGCCGCCGGGATCCGCTTCAAGGACCTGCATACCAAGCAAAGTTCGCTGGAAGATATTTTCGTCAACCTGGTCAGAGAGCGCCAATGAACCTGCAAGCCGTTCGCTCCATCTACGTCTTCGAAATGGCCCGCGCCGGGCGCACGCTGCTGCAGAGCCTGATCTCGCCGGTCATCTCGACATCGCTCTATTTCGTCGTTTTCGGCGCCGCCATCGGCTCGCGCATTCAAGAGGTCGAAGGCGTCAGCTATGGGGCCTTTATCGTGCCCGGCCTGATCATGCTGATGCTGCTCACCCAGAGCGTCTCCAACGCGTCGTTCGGGATCTTCTTTCCCAAGTTCACCGGCACCATCTATGAACTGCTGTCGGCACCGATTTCGTACTTCGAGATCGTGCTGGGCTATGTCGGCGCTGCTGCCTCGAAGTCCGCCATTCTGGGGCTGGTGATTCTCGGCACGGCCAACTTCTTCGTCGATCTGCATATCCAGCATCCTTTCATGATGATGCTGTTTCTACTGCTGACTGCGCTCACCTTCAGCCTGCTCGGCTTCATCATCGGTATCTGGGCGGACAGCTTCGAGAAACTCCAACTGGTGCCGCTGTTGATCATCACGCCGCTCACCTTCCTCGGCGGCAGCTTCTATTCGATCGACATGCTGCCATCGTTCTGGCAAGCCGTAACGCTGGCCAACCCCGTGGTCTATCTGGTCAGCGGCTTTCGCTGGAGTTTCTACGGCATCAGCGACGTCAGCGTGGTCGCCAGTCTGGCCATGATCGGTGTCTTTCTGGCGGTCAGCCTGGCCGTCATCAGCTGGATCTTCCGCACCGGCTACCGACTCCGCCCATAGCCCGAAATACGAAGCTCGAAGCTCGAAGCTCGAAGCTCGAAGCTCGAAGCTCGAAGCTCGAAGCTCGAAGCTCGAAGCTCGAAGCTCGAAGCCACTATTGTCATTCTCCTGCGGATCGCCGAGCGGTCCGCTCTACTCGCTTGATGAGTCACGCCATGCCAATCCTGCAAGCCTGCGCCCATCGCATCGATAAACCGAGCGACGAACAGCCTGCCACACTGATCCGTGGCGAGGTCATGACCGACACCGCGACGGCAGAGTCTTTGCTCGCGACTTTCAACTCGAGCTTTCACGGCAAACCCAAGGCGTGGGGTCACTTCACTGAAGGTGACGACGCGGAAGACGATACCGACGACAGCAACAGCGAGACCGTACCGGTGTCGTCGTCACGATTCGCTTTCGAACTCGAGCGCTATCGCAGCGGCGAGATCAACTTCAGCGACTTCACCCGCCAGACTGCGGAAAGTTTGATGCCGCTGATCGACGTTCACCTTTCGATCGGCGGCCACTGGTGGTTCGTGCACTCCCGTCAGGGCGAGGCAGAAACTCTGACGCTGACCATGCTTCATCAGCGTGACGGCTACGGTTTCGATGCCGATCTCAACGTCGTTCCCGTGCAGCAGCTCAATCTCGGCCAACTGATGCTGGCGGCCCGGATCGACCTGACCCAGTGGCAGCGCGGGCAATCACGTCAGTACATCACTTACGTGCAGGATCGGGGCAACAAGAAGTTGGTGAAAGCGTTCCGGGAATGGCTGGGTTGCCAGGAGGGCATCAACGCCGGCGCCGAGACACGCACACTACTCAGGGCATTCAGCGATTACGTCGAAAGTGAGGATCTTCCCGAAGAGGCCAGCCGGGAAAAGACCGAAACGCTGATCGACTATGCCAACGGCCAGGCCAAGCGTGGCGAACCGATCACCCTTGACGAGCTTTCAGAGCTGGTCGACGAAACGCAGCCCAAGGCGTTCTACGACTACATTCGCAATCAGGATTATGGCCTCGCCGCCGAAATTCCGCCGGACAAGCGCACCCTGCAGCAGTTCAAGCGCTTCGCGGGGCGCGCCAGCGGTGTCTCGATCAGCTTCGATTCACATCTGCTCGGCAATAGCATCGAATACGATGACGAGCGCGATCGCCTGATCATCAAGCAGGTACCCGGGCAGCTGAAGGATCAGATCAAGCAGCGCAAGGGCTGAGTACCTGCGCAATGCGATTATCGGCGTTGCCAACTAACTATCGGCATTTCCAACGATAGCGGCCCACCCCCTCACTAGGGGCGGGCCGTCTTTTTACTGCAACTTTTTATGGCAATTCGGGCGTCCGATTACTGACCGTGATTGGCCTTTACGCCTTCCTCGATACGACGACCGATAGTCGCATCGATGTTGTGCCAGTACTCGAACACGCGGGAAAGCACCGGCTCCTCGACACCGTTGGAAACGTGACCGACGACGTTGTTGACCAGGCGGTCACGGGCCGCGTCGTCCATGACCTTGTTGACGAGGTCGTTGGCCTGGCTGTAATCGTCGTCAGACGGACGCAGCGCATAGGCACTGCGAACGAATTCGCCATCCGCCGACCATACCGCATCTTCCGGATAACGCTCGGGATCAGCCTTGGAGCCGCCCTTGCTGTTCGGCGCATAGACCGGGTCGCTGGCGTTGCGCATACGCATCGCGCCACCCTTGCTGTAGCTGTGTACCGGCACCTTGGGCGTGTTGACCGGGATGTGCTTGTAATTCACCCCGAGCCGGGCACGGTGCGCATCGGAATAGGAGATGGAACGCGCCAGCAGCATCTTGTCCGGCGAGAGACCGGTGCCCGGTACCATGTTGCTGGGTTCGAAGGCGGCCTGCTCGATCTGGGCATGGAAATCTTCTGGATTACGATTCAACGTCATTTTGCCGACTTCCATCAGCGGATAGTCGTCATGCGGCCAGACCTTGGTCAGATCGAACGGGTTGAGACGGTAGTTCTTGGCATCCTCGAACGGCATGATCTGGACTTGCAGCGTCCAGGTCGGGTAGTCGCCACGCTTGATCGCATTGAACAGGTCGCGACGGTGATAGTCGGCATCGCTACCCGCCATCTGGTCCGCCTGCTCCTGGGTCATGCACTTGATGCCCTGATCGGTCTTGAAGTGATACTTGACCCAGAAACGCTCGCTCTGCGCGTTGACCCACATGTATGTGTGGCTGGAGTACCCATTCATGTGACGCCAGCTTGCGGGTACGCCACGATCCCCCATCAGCCAGGTCACCTGGTGGGCCGATTCCGGCGCCATGGTCCAGAAATCCCACTGCATATCGTGGTCACGCAGGCCGTTGTCCGCCCGACGCTTCTGAGAGTGAATGAAGTGCTGGAATTTCATCGGATCGCGTACGAAGAAGACAGGGGTGTTGTTACCCACCATGTCGAAGTTGCCTTCCTCGGTGTAGAACTTGAGCGCAAAACCACGCGGGTCGCGCCAGGTGTCCGGGCTACCGCTTTCGCCGGCAACGGTCGAGAAGCGTGCGACTAGCTCGGTCTGCTTGCCCGGCTGTAAAAATTTCGCCTTGGTATACTTGCTGACATCGTGAGTGACTTCGAAATGACCGAAAGCCCCGCCACCCTTCGCGTGCGGCTGGCGATCCGGAATCATCTCGCGGTTGAATACCGCCATCTGCTCCATCAAATAGTGGTCGTGAAGCACGATCGGGCCGTCGGGGCCTACGGAAAGGGAGTTCTCTTCGCTCGCTACAGGAATACCGGCATCTGTCGTCGTCGGCGTGCGATTGTCGCTAGTCACAGGCTATCTCCGTTGTCTTTACGACGCGGCATCGTTGCCGCGTTCATCGTGTGTCTGGCGATTCGCACCGCAATCGATTCTATCGGTCGCTTGGCCCTCGGTTTGGCGCATCGCCTCTACCTTTAACTACCTCTGTGGGAACCTCTACATGCGAAGTATCACAACACAGATTAACGTCAGATATAAATAGTGAGTGATGTCCTGTCCACCAGCCCTCCCGGCCCGAATCGGCCATTCCTCGCCTCAAGACCCTGTGCGAACTCACGAGGAGGCAGCGTCTTCGCATCGTAAAGGCCCGGCTTTACTGGCGCCAATGATAGTCAATGTCTAAATATACCAATCTCTTGATAGTCAAAGATGATTCAAACGATGGGGAAATTTCATGGCCGAGAAGAGACATTTGCCGTTTTGGATAGCGCACCGGGAGCCATCCCACTGCTTTCATCGCGCCTTCAAATTGCCCTAATTCATCCTGCGGCTAAAGTACATCAATGCCGAAATCAGAAATCGTTTCTATAGTGAGGATTCGACACACCATCCACCAAGCGTTACGGCACATTTACGGAGCATGGCGTGAAAGGATTCATCAACTCGTTCACACCTCTCGGTCGAGGTGGGATAGCACTCTTGGTCATGGTACTGCTCTCAGGTTGTAGCCATTCTCTCCCGGGGCTCATGAATCCTCAGGGACCGATCGCCGAGGCACAGAATCAACATTTCTGGTTCGTGGTGATCGTCACATTGATCGTGGTGTTACCGGTCATCATCCAAACACCGTTCCTTCTCTGGCGCTACCGCTATCGCGGCAAGGGCGTCTATCGGCCGCATTGGGACATGTCGCGCTGGCTGGATATCACGATGTGGGGCGTCCCCGTCCTAGTGGTCGTCATTCTGGCAGTCGTGCTCTGGCGTCAAACTAATGAACTCGATCCCTACCGCCCGCTCGAATCGGATCGGCAGCCACTGCAGATCCAGGTCATCGGATTCGACTGGAAATGGTTTTTCATCTATCCGGAGCAAGACATTGCCACCATGGGCCAGCTGGTGCTGCCGGAAGACAGACCCGTCGCCTTTCGATTGACCTCGGCATCGGTACTACAGACCTTTTTCATTCCCGCGCTCGGCAGCCAGATCGACGTGATGAATCGCATGGTCACAAAGCTCCATCTCCAGGCCGACAACACCGGAAGCTTCCAAGGCAAGAACATGCAGTACAACGGTAGTGGCTTTCATCATCAGCGTTTCATGACCCGTGTCGTCGATGATGCGCAATTCGACGACTTCGTCGCCCAGGCCCAACACGACGGCTACCGGCTCGATCAACAGCGCTTCAATCAATTGCACGAAAAAAGCGACGCCGTCGGTTTCGCTCACACCCTGGGTATCGAAAACTATCAGCATGGCGATCTCGTGACATTTTCTTCCGTTCCACCGCAACTTTTCGATTCGGTCGCCAACCATGCATCGATCGACTGGTCCTCACTCATGGCTCCGCCACTGAAAAATCGCAAGACCAGGGACGAACAGATTCCACCCTCGAATCATGAGCCCATTCAGCCTGATGCCACGATGGAAACCAAGGACACCACTAACGAAAAAGCCAATGACAGCGGCGGGGAGACCACAACGTGAGCGATATCTGGAACTTTGTCTTCGGCCGCCTGGGTTGGGACGCGCTGCCTTTTTGGGAAGCGATCAAAGACCCTACTACCTTCAATATCATCAACGGCGTTATCGCTGGGGGCGCCGCTGCCCTGGTACTGCTGGGTGCTCTCGCTGTCGTCGTCTGGATAACCTGGGCCGGTAAATGGCGCTATCTCTGGACCGAATGGCTGACGAGCCCGGATCACAAGAAGATCGGCATCATGTTCATCGTGATTGCAATGGTGATGCTTTCCCGCGCCATCATCGAAGCGGTCTTCATGCGCGCGCAACAGGCCGTAGGATTGGATGGCGGTTTCCTTTCCCCTGAGCACTTTGGTGAGTTCTTCACGACCCACGGCACCATCATGATCTTTTTCATGGCGATGCCATTTCTCACCGGCATCATCAACTACGTCATGCCGTTGCAGATCGGCGCACGCGATCTATCGTTTCCGATCATGAACCAGATCAGTTTGGGACTGACCGCCGCAGGTGCGGCCATCGTCATGATTTCGCTGGTACTGGCGCCGTTTTCTACCGGCGGATGGAGCGGCTATCCGCCCTACACCGAGCTCGCCTACAACCCTGGTGCGGGTGTCGACTACTGGATCTGGGCGGTCACGTTGTCCACGCTCTCTTCGACGCTGACCGGCATCAATTTCGCAGTGACCATCTACAAGAAACGCGCACCCGGCATGAAGCTTTTTCGTATGCCGTTGTTTACCTGGACCGCCCTGAGCACCGCCATCCTGATGATCTTCGGCATGCCGCCGTTGACGGTCTGCACTGCCCTGCTGGCACTGGATCGCTATCTCGACTTTCACATGTTCACCAGCGATCTGGGCGGTAACATGATGAACTATGTCAATCTATTCTGGGCCTTCGGCCATCCCGAAGTCTATATCCTGATTCTGACGCCTTTCGGTGTCTATTCTGAGGTGTTCGCGACTTTTTCAGGGAAAAGGCTTTACGGCTATACGCTGCTCGTTATCGCGACCATATGCATCGCCTTTCTCTCGTTTACCGTCTGGCTGCACCACTTTTTTACCATGGGCCAGAGCGCTGCGATCAACGCCGTCTTCGGCATCGCAACGATGCTGATCGGCATCCCCACCGGGGTAAAAGTGTACGACTGGATGCTGACCATGTATCGCGGACGAATCAGACTCTCGGCGCCCATGATCTACGCCGTCGGGTTCATCATGCTGTTCGTCATCGGTGGTTTGACCGGAATCATTCTCGCCACGCCGAGTGTCGATTATCAAGTGCATAATTCACTGTTCCTGATCGCCCACTTTCACAATATGCTGATTCCAGGAACGCTCTTCGGCATGCTGGCCGCGACCAACTTCTGGTTCCCGAAGGCCTTCGGCTTTCGCCTGGAAAAGCGCTGGGGGCGACGTGCCGCTTACTGCTGGATCATCGGTTTCATGCTGGCGTTCTTTCCGCTCTATGCGCTCGGCGTCCTGGGCATGCCGCGCCGCTCGCTGACCTTCTTCGAGCCCGCCTATTTGCCCTGGACCATCGCCGCCGGTTGCGGTGCGATCGTCATTCTCTTCGCCATGCTGTTCCTGCTGATCCAGCTTTGGGTCAGCGTCCGCGATCGCCATCACAATAATGTGTTTGCCGGCGATCCGTGGGATGGACGTAGCCTCGAGTGGGCAACCAGTTCGCCGCCGCCGGAGTACAACTTCCCGGTCATTCCGGAAGTGTTCAGCCGCGACGCCTTCATGGCCGAGAAAGAACAGGGCAAGGCATATCAGGTACCGGACGAATTCCCTGATATCGAAATGCCCGCCAACAGTGCCATGGGCGTGATCATTGCCGTGACCGGAACGGCGCTGGCCTTTGGCCTCACCTGGTACATGTGGTGGCTGGTCGTTCTCTCGTGCGTCGTCACGCTGGTCGCCGTCATCGCACGTGGCTACGTGCGCAACACCACCCGAATCATTCCTGGCGCCGAAGTTCGCCGTACGCACCTGGCCTGGCTCGAACACATCCGCTGCACGACGCCGGTCGACCGTTCGAAGGAACAGACATCGGAAAACCGGGGCCTGCCCGTGCCACCCGTGGAAGGAGCCGTTCAATGACGATGACCACGAAGACACAACCCGGTCACGCCAGTCCGGCGAAGCCCCGTGTGCACCATCCCGGCCTCAATCTCGGGCCAGCCCATCAAGAGAGCGAGGACACTCGCGAAGAGATGGTCTTCGGCTTCTGGGTCTTCATGATGAGCGATCTGATACTCTTCGGTCTGCTCTTCGGGACCTACGTCACCATGCTCGGCGGCACCGCCGGCGGCCCCGGCCCCGGCGAACTGTTCGAGCTCAAGAGCGCCTTCATCGAAACGATGCTGTTGCTGATCAGCAGCTTCACGTTCGGTATGGCGTCGCTGGCGCTGAAGTACCGCAACGACCGGAAGGTTCTCGTCATCTGGTTACTGGTGACGCTACTGCTGGGTCTTGGATTTCTTGCCCACGAACTTTACGACTTTCACAAGATGTTCACCGAAGGCGGCGTGCCCAGCCGCAGCGGGTTTCTCTCTTCGTTCTTTTCTCTGGTGCCGCTACACGGGCTGCACGTCACCGGCGCCTGCATCTGGCTGATCGCCATTCTGGGACAGATCGCCGTTTACGGCGTGGATAGCTTCGTCAAAAGCAGTCTACTGCGGTTGGCGATTCTCTGGCACTTCCTGGACATCGTCTGGATCGGGATCTTTTCGCTGGTTTATCTGGGAGGCATCGTATGAGCCATCGCCAACTTTCCGAGCAGGAGGCGCGCGAGAAATCGAGCGAGCTTCGCACCTATCTCTGGGGATTCGGGCTGGCACTGGTGCTCACACTCATTCCGTTCGGTCTGGCGGCCTATACGCAGATGGCGTCCGGGACGCTCTATATCGTCATTGCCGTCTGCGCCGTGATTCAGATCGTGGTGCATTTCCGCTTCTTCCTGCATATCACGCTGGCCAAGAACAAGCGCGAGGACTTGCAACTGATCCTGTTTACCGTCTTGATCCTGGCCATCATGGTTGGCGGTACGCTGTGGATCCTGTTCAATCTCTACTACCGGATGATGCCCGATATGCTGCCGTGACTCGGGACTTGGGGGACTTGGGCCTGGAACTTGAATAGTCGCCGGGCCGGCGATCTCGCTGCGACGACAAGCCAAACAGGTCGCAATGCCAGCGATACCGACATTGTCGATGGCTGGCGGCGCGCATATCCGGCCTCAACAGCTTTAGGCAAACATCCGACCGGATCGAGCCAGTTGGCTACTGCCTTGTCGACCATACTGTCTCTCCATGGCTGCACCTACCACGACTTCGAGGAATGAGATCCATGCGCTACAACAAGCTAGGCAACACCGGAATGTTCGTCTCCGAGCTCTGCCTCGGCACCATGACGTTCGGCGGCAACGGCGAGATGTGGAGCCAGATCGGCGATCTGCAGCAAGCCGATGCGGACAAGCTGGTCGGTCGCGCCTTTGAAGCCGGCATCAACTTCATCGACACCGCCGACGTCTACTCCCAGGGTCAGTCCGAAGTCATCACCGGACAGGCGTTGAAGAACCTGAAGATCCCTCGCGACGACGTCGTGGTGGCTACCAAGGTCTTCGGCCCCACCGGCACCGACGATCCTTATCGCTCCGGCGGCGTCAACAACCGTGGCGCCTCGCGCTATCACATCATGGAGGGCGTCAAGGCGAGCCTGAAGCGTCTGCAGCTCGATCATATCGATCTCTACCAGATCCATGGCTTCGATCCGGCGACGCCGATCGAGGAGACCGTGCGGGCGCTGCATACGCTGGTCGAGCATGGCCACGTGCGCTATGTCGGCGTTTCCAACTGGGCCGCGTGGCAGATCATGAAGGCGTTGGGGATCGCCCAGCAAAATGGCTGGCATCGATTCGAGTCATTGCAGGCGTATTACACCCTGGCCGGCCGCGATCTCGAGCGCGAGATCGTGCCGCTGCTGGGTAGCGAAAATCTGGGACTGATGGTCTGGAGCCCCTTGGCGGGTGGGCTGCTCAGTGGCAAGTACTCGCGAGATGGCGAAGCCCAGGCCGGCGATCGTCGCGCCACCTTCGATTTCCCGCCGGTGAACCGGGATCGCGGTTTCGACTGTATCGACGCCATGCGTGAGATCGCCGATGCCAAGGGCGTCTCGGTTGCCCGGATCGCGCTGGCTTGGCTACTCCACCAGAAAGCGGTGACCAGCGTGATCGTCGGCGCCAAACGGCTCGAGCAGCTCGACGACAATATAGCCGCCACCGAGGTGCGTCTCAGCGACGACGAGCTCGTCCGGCTCGATGAAGTCAGCGCGCTGCCATCGGAATACCCTGGTTGGATGCTGGATCGCCAAGGTGATTATCGTCGCGAACAGTTGGCACAATCACACCAATACTCGGACTGACACGACGCTCCGGTCACGGCACTCGGGGCATGACACTCCGGCCATAGTTCAGGCCCAAGCCGGGTTATCCGTTCCATGCCACCCTGATCCGGTGCCATTCCTGATCCGGTACTATTCCATTGGCGCAGCGAGCCGCGAAAACCGCGTCAATCGAATGTCGATGGTCACGGTGAGTGAGTCCAGCGCCTCCGCCCTGGCCCGGCCTTCGGCGCTGGCGCGGTAGAGATGCGGCGTCATCGCCAGCAAATCGGCGATGACCTGCGGTTCCTCCAGCGCCAAGGAGTAGCGGATCGTCTCGACATGCCGCTCGTCCAGCCCGTCGGGGGCCACTTGCGAACGCTCGCGCTCCGGTTTCAGGCTGGGATAGATGATCTCGCGTAGCTCACGAAGGTGGTCCGGCCCGACATCGGCCTGTATCAGCATGCCATTCGACTTGAGCACGCGAACGAACTCCGGATAGACGGGAAAACCGAACAGGCACAGCACGCAGTCCAGCGAGCTATCCTGCACCGGCAGATTGGCATTACTACCCACCACCCAGCTCGCACGCTCCTCACACTCACTCGCCGAGTCTCGCCGAACGGCTGCCCTTTCCTGTTTGGCAGCGCCCTTGTCCTGCTTGGCAGCGGAAAGCACCGCCCGCTCTTGTTTGGCGGAGCAGAGCACCGCCCACTTGGAGATATCCAACCCCAACAATGACGCCGCTACATCCCGCTCGCCCGCTACGGTAGCCAGTTGGCGCAGGTAATAACCCTCGCCGCAGCCGGCGTCCAGGAAGTGAAGCTCGCTTTCAGCCGGTCGTCCGGACAGCGCGGCACGTACCACGGCATCGGCAACGGGCTGATAATGGCCGGCGTTGAGAAAACGCTGGCGCGCCGCCACCATCGCTTTGCTGTCGCCCGGGTCGCGGGAACGCTTGTGCTGCACCGGCAGCAGATGGGTGTAGCCCTGCCTGGCGATGTCGTAGCTGTGACCGGCTGCGCAGCGCCACGTCTGGCCTTCGCGATGCATCGGTTTGCCGTCCAGCGGGCAGGCCAGCGCGAAAAAAGGAGTGAAAGACATATCGCTACCGCTGATTCATGAAGCCCCTCAGTGTACGCGAAATCCATCGTCGCTCGGCGCCTTCGACCGCACCGAGTAACCGACTATGGCGTGCCTCGGCTACCACTACCTGTCAACCGCGTCATTCCGAAGCCTGCCAACGCCGGGGAAACGCGGCCACTGGCCAGCCATTCCCCTAGCGATTCCCCCATGGCGCTGGCGAACTTGAAACCATGACCGGAAAAACCGCCGGCAACGATCAAGCCGGGTAAGGGTTCATCGATCAGGAAGTGCTCGTCCGGGGTGCGGATATATTGACAGACGGCGCCATGACGCAGCGCTCCGACGCCGGGCAGATAGCGATCGATGACTCGCTGCAGCTCGTCCAGGTCCTCGGGGTAGTCACCGAATGGTGCCATCGGCTCTCCCGGCGCCAACGGCTGACCGCTATCATGGCGGCCGATCTTGAACCCGGCACCGTCGATATCGGGAAAGCCATAGTAGTCGCCGAATTCGTCGTCGATCAGGCTGAAGCCGGGGAAACGCTCGGGTGCATAGCGGGCATCCGCTTCGAACCAGGCGAACGTCTTGCGAACGCGGATCAGCGGCAGTTCGATCCCGAGCTCAGCCAGTAACGGCGCCACCTGCTGCCCCGCGGAGACCAGCAACCGGTCGGCGCTGAATCGTCGGCCGTCGTCACAGATCACCGCATAGCCACCCCGCTCCAAAGGTTCCAACCGGACGACTCGAGCGCCGGTGGTCAGCGTCACGTTCGTGCTCCGGTCCACCCGCTGGCGCCAACACTCGACAATCCGCTCCACGCGCAGCACGCCGGCTCGTGCCTCGAAGGCTCCTTTCATAGTGGCGTCCAGACGCCACCCCGGCCAGCGCCGAGCCGCCGCTTCACCACCGAGCACATCCAACGGCAGATCGTACTCTCGCGCACTCGCTTCCACCTGCTGGATGAACGGCGCCGAAGCCGGGCCAAGATTGAGCACACCCGTGGGAATGAACAGCGACTCGCCCGTCTCCTGCTCGAGCTCCCGCCAACGTTCGAGCGCCCGCAGCGCCAACGGCACGTAATCTCCGCCCTCGCCGTAAGCCAGGCGAATCAGCCGTGTTTCGCCATGATGCGCCCCCTGATCATGCGGCGGACTATGCGCATCCAGCACGCGAACGGAGGAAGCGCCGGTCTCGGCCAGATAGTCGGCCGCCGCCAACCCCGTGCTGCCACCGCCAATGATCAGATGCGTCGTATGCGAGGAAGCGCTCATTCGGTCGTCTCTAAAGGATGCAGTCGTTGCTGCGGGAGTATCGGTCGTCTGAACGATCCATCACGCCGCCCGCCGTTGATCGGGCCGCGACTCGGCCGGCTCGCCCTCGCTACGCGCGATGATCGCCGTCCCGGTCAGGTCGCCTGTCACGTTGAGCGCGGTGCAACCCATGCCGACCAGTGCATCGATCGAGGTCAGCAGCGCCACGGTCTCGATCGGCAACCCGACCTGGGCGAAAACGGTAGCGATCATCACGATGCCGGCACCGGGCACGCCCGCCGTGCCGATGGAAGTCAGCGTGCCGATCAGGACGATTTCGACCATGGTCATGAAGTCCAGCGGCATGCCGACCACGTTGGCGGCGAAAACTGCCGAGATCGCGATACGGATCGCCGCACCGTCCATATTGATCGTCGCACCGAGCGGCAAGCTGAAACCATAGAGGCTTTGAGAGATTCCCAGCCGCTGTGCCGCATGCAACGTCAGCGGCAGCGTACCGGTACTGCTTTGGGTCGCGAATGCCGTGGCCATTGGCATGCGCGCTTCGCGAAAGAAGGCCTTCAAACGTACGCCAAAGGCCGTCATCAGCACACAGTAGAGAAGGAGATGCACGGCAAGGGCGAGATAAAGCACCACGACCATGCTACCCAACGAGAGGATCGTGTCCATGCCCTGCCGGGCAACGGTCCCCGCGACGATCGCGAACACACCGATCGGCACATACTGCAGCACGCCCGCCATCACCTTCATGGTGACCGCGTTGAGCGCTTCGATGACACCGTAGAGCTTTTCGCCCAGCGCCTTCTGCCCTTCGCCATGCCGCATTTTCAGCAGCGCGATACCGAACACGAATGCCGTAAAGATGATCCCCAGCAGATTGGGTTCCGCGAGCGCACTGACGATATTGTCCGGCACGATGCTCAGCAGTACGCTGACGAGGCCCGGGTTTTCCGGCACGTCGACACTGGCACTATCGTCCAGCGTCATGCCGCTGCCCGGCGAGAACAGCGAGGCCACCGCTAACCCGACCACGATCGCCAATGCCGATGTCGCTACGTAATAGGCAAAGACCTTGCCGCCCATTCGCCCCATACGACCCAGATCGGCCTGGTTGATGCCAACGATCAGCGTGAATAGCACGATGGGAACGATCAAAAACTGTAGAAGCCGCAGCAGTAGATCGCCGAACGGCGCAAGCCAGGCAGCGGTCGTTTCTCCACCGATCAGCCCAACCGCCACGCCCAATACCAGCGCGATGGTCACGCGCAGGATCAGCGAGGATTCGAGGTAACCTTGAAATAAAGTTCTCATAGGCATGCCTTCTCTAGATAGCCTGCGTGATGGCCCGCAAAGACTTCTCCACGAACAAAGACTAACGCAAAAGCCCGGCTCGAGGCCGGGCTCCGATCGACAGATTTTCCACTATCAGCCGCCGATCTTATCCTGCGTTTGCGTCTCGAAATCTCTGGCGTCGTGACGCTCGTGCAGCTGGGTCTCCGGCTCGCCGAAAGTGCGATTGACCATGCGCCCACGCTGCACGGCGGGACGCGCGTCGATCTCCTTGGCCCAGCGCTGCACGTTCGTGTAGCTCTCCACGTCCAGAAATTCCGCAGCTTCGTAGAGCCGACCGAGCGCCAGTTGGCCGTACCAGGACCAGGTCGCGATATCGGCGATGGTGTATTCGTCGCCCGCCAGATAGCGCGTTTCGGCCAGTCGGCGATCGAGCACGTCGAGCTGGCGCTTGGCTTCCATGGTGAAACGATCGATCGCGTATTCGATCTTCTCAGGCGCGTAAGCGTAGAAATGGCCGAAACCACCGCCCAGATACGGCGCGCTACCCATCTGCCAGAACAGCCAGTTCATCGTCTCGACACGCTTGGCCGGATCCGTCGGCAGGAAGGCGCCGAACTTCTCGGCCAGATGCAGCAGGATCGAGCCGGACTCGAATACACGAATCGGCTTGTCGCCGCTATGATCCATCAGTGCCGGTATCTTGGAGTTCGGATTGATCTCGACGAAGCCGCTACCGAACTGATCGCCATCACCGATCTTGATCAACCAGGCGTCGTACTCGGCATCCTTGCCCAAGGCCAGCAGCTCTTCGAACATGACGCCGGCCTTGACGCCATTGGGCGTGGCCAGCGAATAGAGCTGGAACGGATGCTTGCCGACCGGAAGCGCCTCGTCGTGCGTCGGCCCGGCAACCGGGCGATTGGTTTTGGCGAACTTTCCACCGCTCTCTTTGGGTTCCCAGACTTTCGGTGGGGTGTAATCGTTTTCCTGACTCATGAAACCTCCTGTCGATGAAGGCTCGGCGTCGTGTAACGACAAGCACACTGCCGAACCGTAAGCGTTGCTAAAGAAGGTAGCTTGTTAAGGATTATCTTGCGACCCCTACCTATCGCAGCGATGTCAGCGCTCAATTGCCGATGGCAGTGTGAAACGAAAACGCGTGCCGATGCCCGGCTGGCTATCAATGACCAGCTGCGTGTTATGCCGTCGCAGTATCTCGGCAACGATAGCCAATCCCAACCCATTGCCTTCACCACGCTCTCGGCTGCCAGCCGTACGATAGAAACGCTGCGTGATCATCGGAATCTCCTCTTTCGTCAGACCGATCCCGGTATCCTTCACGCAGATCCGCACATCCGAGCTCTTGCTGCAGATCGACAGCGTGACATGACCGCCAGCATCCGTGGCAGACAAGGCGTTATCCACGAGATTGGTCAACACGCGATCAATCAATTCCAGATCCGCGTTCACCATTACCAGCCCGGCATCGCTCGAGGCGGCCAGCGAGATCGAGGCCGATTCGGCACGGGGCTGAAATTTACCCACGATATCGTTGGCCAACTCGTTGACAGAAAAGGGCTCCAGTTTTAGCGGGCGGTCCGATACATCGATGCGAGCCAGCATGGACAACTGATTGGCCAGCCGCGTCAGTCGGTCCACGTTGGCGAAAATGGCGTTCAACGCTTCGCGATGCGTGAGATCCGTCGATGCCATGTCATGGCTCAACTGCTGGGCATAACCGCGCAGGGAGGTCAGCGGGGTCCGGAACTCGTGGGACAGATTGGCGATCATCTCGCGGCGCTGACTGTCATTTTCACGCAAGGCATCGAACTGCGCTTCGATAGTCGCGGCCATGTCGTTGAAAGCACGGCCGGCACGGCCGATTTCATCGTCCATGCTCGATTCGATTCGCTGGCCATAATTGCCACCGGCAAACCGATGTACAGCGCGAGTCAGCCGAGAGAAACGTCGCGTCAATAACGCGAACAGCAACAGGCCAACCCCGCCGGCGAGCACCAATGCCACGACACCGGCAATCAGTAGCGAGCGTGAAATACTGCTGGTTTGCCACATGCCCACCATCGACATGTGGGTATCGGCTTCCAGCGAGACGTAAAGGTAGCCGGGAACATGCTCAGCGCCGAGCGTTACGCGCGCGGCGGAAAAAACATTGTCGTTATCGCGGCAAGGCATTTGCGCATAGACCGGTAGCATCGGCGTGCTCGATAACAGCTGCTGAATCGGCGCCGTGTCGATGTCGACTCCCAGTCCACAGCCACGGTCGTTATACGCCGCCACCACTTCCCCTTGTTCGTCCAACGTAAACACCGACAGCGCCGGATTGATGCTCATGATGCGCGCGGCCGCGCTATGAGCCTGCACGCTATCCGCGCCATGCTCGAGTGGCGCCTGCATGACCGCCGCCAGGTTCTTCGCCAGATCCAGCTGACTTCGCTGCAGCCACTCGCGTCCCAGTTGATCGAACTGCCCCACCGCGATCCACGCGGTGGTCAACGACATGGCAATCAGACTTGCCAGATAGATCAGTGCAATACGCGCGTAGAGACTGCGGTAAATACGCCCCAAGGCACGAAACAGCTTCATGATTTATCGCCCACGGTCACCTCATCGGTAAAACGGTACCCAATGCCCCACACGGTGTGGATGTAGCGCGGATGCGCCGGGTCCTGTTCGATCTTGCCGCGCAATCGATTGATATGCGTGTTGACCGTATGATCGAACCCTTCGAACTCTGCCCCCCAAACCTGGTCCAGCAGCTCACCACGTGAAAACCCGCGCCCTGGGTACTGCGCAAACAGCGCCAGCAGCGAGAACTCGCGAGCGGTCAGCGACAGCCATTGCCCGCGCAGCGTGACGCGATGATTGGCGATATCGACCTCCAGCTCGTGCGCCACAATGGTCGTCGCGGGCGCTTCGAGCTCCGTTTGCCCATGACGCCGGAGCAGCGCGTGAATACGCGCCAGCAGGATATCGCTATCGAAAGGCTTGGTGAGGTAGTCGTCGGCACCAATCTCGAGCCCGGTGACGACATCATGCGTGCCGGCGCGGGCCGTCAGCATGATCAGCGGTATCGTGGCATTGCAGGCCCGAATATCGCGGCAGACCGTCAAACCGTCGATTCCCGGCAACATCAGATCCAGCAGGATCAGCGACGCCTGTTCCCAGCGATTGAGCGCCACTTCACCGCTCGTGACCCAATCGACGGCATAACCTGCCCTCTCCAATATCGCCACCAGCAGGCGTCCGATATCGGGATCGTCTTCGACGCACAGTATCGATCGTGACATGTGGGCGTCCTCGGGGATGATCTTTCAGTCTAAACGGCCGGGTTAAACGAGGTCATCACAAAAGGAAAACGTCAAGCGACGTTATCAATTCGTGATGATTCCACGACCAGCGCTCTTCTAGAGTGAGAGACAGCCGTGTTGATAACCGCACGGCATCACGACGTTTCTCAATGGAGCCAAGATCATGAAGAGCAATCAATCACGTCTCTTGAGTGTGCTGAGTGCAACCTTGCTGGCGACGGGCCTGTTCTGCGCGACCGGCGCGATGGCGCAGGACAACATGTCTCAGGATTCGATGGGCAACGACTCGATAGGCGAGGACTCGATGTCTCAGGATTCCATGGGTAGCGAGTCGATGGATCAGGATTCGATGGGGCAGGACTCCATGGATCACGATTCCATGGGCAACGACTCGATGGGGCAGGACTCAATGGATCACGATTCCATGGGCAACGACTCGATGGGGCAGGACTCAATGGATCACGATTCCATGGGCAACGACTCGATAGATCAGGATTCGATGGATCACGATTCCATGGGTAGCGACGACTCCATGGGCCAGGACTCAATGAAGCAGGATGATCATAACTGAACCCCGCATAGACCGCCGGCGGATCGGCCGCTGGCGGCCTGATCCGTCAATAATAGGGGTACACCGACATGCACACCCAGCTACCCGCGGATACCAATGCTCAAAACAGGCACCTGTCCGCGGGGCGGGCCCAAACCTCAACCACGACGATAAAACGTCACAGTTTGACGACGCGGCTATGGCACTGGGTCAATTTCATCACGTTGATTATCCTGCTGATGAGCGGCCTACAGATTTTCAACGCGCATCCGGCGCTTTATTGGGGCGAGCAGTCCTCTTTTTCACAACCCTTTCTCGCGATTCATGCCAGAAAAGGTGCCGATGGCAGTGCGCGGGGCGTCGTTCAGCTGGCCGGGCATGAGATCGTCACAACCGGCGTACTGGGACTCTCGAACAGTAACGGCAGGCTGCGCGAGCGCGGTTTTTCCGAGTGGGCGACACTACCGGGCCCTCAGTGGCTGAGCATGGGGCGCAACTGGCACTTCCTGGCGGCCTGGATCTTCGGCCCCTCGATTGTGGCCTATCTGCTCTATACCCTGATCAGCCGGCGCCGGCGGCGACTGATCTTCCCGACCCAGGCTCAGTGGCGCGAAATACCCACGACTCTTATCGATCATGCCCGCCTGCGCTTTCATCACGTCGCCGACTATAACGGCATTCAGAAACTGACCTACATTCTGGTGCTGTTCGGACTACTGCCGGCAATGGTGCTCAGCGGGCTGGCCATGTCGCCTACCATGAATGCTGCCTGGCCATGGATTACGGAACTCTTCGGCGGCCGGCAAAGTGCCCGAACGATTCATTTCATCTGCGCATTTTCCCTGGTCGGTTTTTTCATCGTCCACATTGCGCTCGTGCTCGTCTCGGGTGTCTTCAATAATCTGCGCTCGATGATCACCGGTCGCTATCGGATACAGGTATCCAGCCATGACGAGACGGAGAAAGGTCATGGATAAGTCCGCAGGGCAGCAACTCGATCATAATCGACGCAGAGTGCTATCAGGCCTCGGCGCGCTGGGCGCAGGTGCGCTCCTTAGCGGCTGTGATCGCCTGTCGAACAACGACACCGTGCAGCAGGCAGTGGGGTCGGTCGAGAACCTGACTCGCAAGGCGCAACGTTTGATCGCCTCTCGCCAATCGTTGGCACAGGAGTTCGATGCTAGCCAGATTGCCCCGGTTTTTCGCCCCAACGGGGAAACCAACCCCCAGGAGCCCGCCTATCGGCAAATGGCGAAGAACCAGTTCGTGGATTGGCGATTGCGCGTCGATGGATTGGTTTCCCAGCCGATGGAGCTGTCGCTGGATCAGCTGCGAAACCTTCCCTCGCGTACGCAAATCACACGCCATGACTGCGTCGAGGGCTGGAGCTGTATCGGTCAGTGGACCGGCGCCGTGTTGGGCGACCTGCTGGATCTCGCCGGCCCGCAAGATGACGCCCGGTTCGTCGTCTTCCACTGTGCCGATCACACCTACGGCGGCAGCGATCTCTACTACGAGAGTCTGGATATGATCGAGGCCTACCATCCACAGACGCTGCTCGCCTATGACCTCAATGGCGAGGCGCTGCCGGTTGCCAACGGTGCGCCGATTCGGCTGCGAGCCGAACGTCAGCTCGGTTACAAGCAGGCTAAATATGTGATGCGGGTCGAACTCGTCGACAGCTTCAAGACTCTGCACGGCGGTAAGGGCGGCTATTGGGAAGACCGCGGCTATAACTGGTGGGCGGGCATCTAATACCACTGGCGAATGCCTCTTACCTTCTTGGATATCAGGAGATTAGATACATGACCATTGCACATCGATTGTTGAAGCGCTCGCTATCGACACTGGCTGTCGGCGTCGCACTGGCGGCCGGCATCCATACCGTGGGTGCTTCGGCTGCCACGACCTACGGCAAGACGATTCCCGAGGCCGAACACGACCTTTCTCAACCGGGTGGCAGCATGCAAGCCGCCGTTTTCGCCGGGGGCTGCTTCTGGGGAATGGAGGAGGTGTTCGAACACGTCAAAGGCGTCACCGACGTCGTCTCGGGCTATGCCGGTGGAGATGAAGCGCATGCCAATTACCGTGATTCCAGCAGCGGCCGGTATGGCGATGCCGAGGCCGTCAGAATCAGTTACGACCCCGAGCGGATCACTTATACCCAGCTGCTTCAGATCTATTTCTCCGTCGCCCATGATCCAACACAGGTCGATCGTCAGGGACCGGATGTCGGCACGCAGTATCGTTCCGAAATTTTCGCGGCCAGCGATGATCAGGCTCGAATCGCAAGCGACTACGTAAAACAACTCGACCAGTCAGAGGTTTACGGCAGGCCCATTGCCACGATGATATCAATTGGCGAGCCGTTCTATCCGGCCGAAGACTACCATCAGGACTACGCGCAAAAGAATCCCGACAGCCTCTATCTGCGGATCAACGATCTCCCGAAGGTCGAAGCGCTCAAGACTCGATTTGCGGATCGCTACCGCGCTCAAACCGCTGCGCAGAGCATGACTAAAAGCTGATGGCCAAAGCGATCAAAAGGTTTCCTCGGCCGGCACCACCTTAGGCCTACACCACATTAGGCCGACATCATCTGGCCAGCACGGTCTTAGGCCAGATAACGCCGGAACCAGTCGATCGTCCGCGACCAGGCGAGTTCGGCGGCCTGTTCGTCGTAACGCGGCGTCGAATCGTTGTGAAAACCGTGATTGGCGTCCGGGTAGATATACGCCTCATAAACCTTGTCGTTGGCCTTCAACGCTGCCTTGTAGGCGGGCCAGCCCTCGTTGATGCGCGCATCCAGCTCGCCATAGTGGATCAGCAACGGGGCCTGGATTCGCGCCACGTCTTCGGCTTTGGGCTGACGACCGTAGAACGGCACTGCCGCGCCGAGCTCCGGATACGCCACGGCGGCGGCATTGGCGACTCCGCCGCCATAGCAGAAGCCGGTAATGCCGACCTTGCCGGTGGTCGCGTCGTGCGCCATCAGAAACTCGATCGCCGCGAAGAAGTCGTTCATCAACTTTTCCGGATCGACCTGCTGCTGCAACGCCCGCCCTTCATCGTCGTTACCCGGATAGCCGCCGACGGAGCTCAAGCCATCGGGCGCCAGCGCGACGAAACCCGCCTTGGCTACACGCCGCGCGACATCCTCGATGTACGGATTCAGTCCGCGGTTTTCGTGCGCGACGACCACGCCGGGCACGGGGTCACTCACGCCGGTCGGCCGTACGAGGTAACCGCGAACTTCGCCGTGGCCGTTGGGCGAGGGATAGGTGATGTACTCGGGCCGGATGTCAGGGTCGGTAAACGCCACCTGCTCGGCCAGCGCATAGTTGGGGCTCAATGCGGCGAGCAGGGAGACCGCCGCCACGCCGCCAACGATCAGGCCGGCTCGATCGAGAAAGTCACGCCGCGTAATGCGGCCGTGCGCGTAATAATCGTAGAGTTCGAGTAACTCCGGCGGGAAGTCCTTCGCGGTGAGACGGCTCATCGGCTTGATCTCCGGTCGTTCCCGACACTAAACGTCGGGCTTAATCTAATCTGGCACAGATTCGTGACACTTACAGCTTCCAATGGCTGGTTCGTCGGGATGGGATCGTGGTGGTCATCCCGCGACCGGGCTACTCTGACGAACGAGCTAATTTCGGCTCGCTCGCCTTCAAGGAGCCTTCCATGGCCGATCGCATCCTGGTTTTCTACGGATCCTACCGATCCGACCGCGTCGGTATTCGCCTAGCCGACTATGCAGTCCGCACGCTTAACGAACGTGGCCTCGACGCCGAATTGATCGATGCCAAGGCACTCGACCTGCCAATGCTGGATCGCATGTACAAGGAGTATCCCAAGGGCGAGGCGCCGGCGGCGATGGAGACCCTGGCAGGCAAGATTCGCCAGGCCGATGGTTTCGTCTTCGTCACTGGCGAGTACAACTGGGGCATGCAGCCAGGGCTCAAGAACCTGACCGATCATTTTCTGGAGGAGTGGTTCTGGCGGCCGGCGGGCATCGTCAGCTACTCCGCCGGGCGTCTCGGCGGTGCCCACGCCAACATGGCCTGGCACGGGACGCTTGCCGAAATGGGCATGGTGGTCATCTCCAGCACGGTGACGGTCGGTCAGATTACCCAAACACTGGACGAAAACGGCAAGCCTGCCGGTGATGCTGGAGCCGCCTTTGAACGCGCTTTTGGCCGGTTTGCGGATGATCTCGCATGGTGGTCCGAGGCTGGCCAACGTCAACGCGCTCACCGCGCCCCGCCCTTCTGACCAAACGCGTTACACTGAGAGGTCAGCCACTCGCTCGCAGGACGCGGGCGACGCCGGTCGCAGGGGCCCGGATCGGTGCCAGCTTCATGGACAAGGAGCCTTCGATCTTCGCATGACCACGAATCACCTGATGTCACCTATGGCCCACCGTTGGGCATCTCCCGAGTGATGAGCGATACCCGCCTTTTTCGCTCGTTGCGAATCTATAACTACCGGGTCTGGACGGCCGGTGCGCTGGTTTCCAACATCGGCACCTGGATGCAGCGCGTCGCTCAGGATTGGTTGGTGTTGACCGTACTCACCGATCACAACGCCAGCGCCGTGGGCATTACCATGGCCTTGCAGTTCGGGCCGCAACTGCTGCTGTTGCCGTTCACGGGGTACGCGGCGGACCGCTTCGATCGGCGCCGTTTGATCATGCTGACCCAAGCGCTGCTAGGCTTGCTGGCGCTCGGTCTCGGCTTGGTTACCGTGACCGGCGTGGTCACGCTGTGGCAGGTTTATGCGTTTGCGCTCGGTCTCGGCTGCGTTACCGCCTTCGACGGCCCCGCCCGCCAAGTGTTCGTCAATGATCTGGTCGGCGAGCGGTATCTTGCCAACGCCGTCGCCCTCAATTCGACCTCGTTCAACAGCGCGCGCATGATCGGCCCGGCGGTAGCCGGCGTACTGATCGCCGCTATCGGCACCGGCTGGGTGTTTCTGATCAACGCGGCCTCGTTCGCGGCCGTGCTCGGTTCGCTGTTTCTGCTGCGGACCGGCGAGCTTTACACCTCACTGAAGCCCGGGCGCCGCGCCGGCGGCCTGTTGGAGGGCTTTCGCTACGTGTGGCGACGCCCCGATCTGAAAGCGATGATGGTCATGCTGTTCCTGATCGGCACCTTCGGTTTCAACTTTCCGATCTACATCTCGACCATGTCGGTTTCCATCTTCCATGGCGGCGCCGACCAGTACGGCGTTCTCACCTCGGCCCTGGCGGTCGGCTCGGTGGCTGGCGCACTCATGGCCGCCCGTCGCGAACGGCCGAACCTGCGGTTGCTGGCCTTTTCGACACTCGCCTTCGGGGTCTCCTGTGCCCTCGCCGGCATCGCGTCCAACGTCGTCGTGTTCGCCGTGATGCTGACGCTGACCGGTTTCGCCGCGCTGACCTTCAATACGGCATCCAACGCACTGATGCAGTTGACGACAGACCCGGCCATGCGCGGCCGGGTGATGGCGTTACGCATGGCGGTCATCATGGGTGGTACCCCGCTGGGCGCTCCGGTTATCGGCTGGCTGGCCGACTATGCCGGACCACGCTGGGCGATGATGGTGGCTGCCGCTTCCGGCGTGATCGCAGCGGCCGTTGCCGCGCGGCTGATACTGCACCAACGCCAGCGCCAGACACCCGGCGACTAGCAGCGAGTTACCGGTCACCCCATGTGCGCTCCCGGCGCGCCGTCAGTCCCGACATGCCGAGCGCCTGCTCACGGACCAACTCGACGAACCGACGCAGACGCGGTGGATAATCATCGGCATAGGGGTAGACCAGATAGACCGGCAGCGGCGACGCCTGCCAGATGGGTAGCAGCTGAATCAGTCGTCCATCTTCCAGGTCGTCGGCGACCCGCCAGGCGGAGACGATCGCCACGCCGAAACCGGAAACGGCAAGTTGGCGAATTGCCGCCAGATTGTCGGTGCTCACCCGAGGGGCAATGGTGAAATGGTGCTCGCGATCCTCTTCGGCGTGAGTCAGCGAGACGCGGTCGCGGTAGAAGGTGCGCAGCGCCAACCATGGCAACGCGGCCACGGCATCGATGTCGTCGATCTCGATGCCGGCAACCACCTCAGGCGAGGCCACCACGATCCGCGGCACCTCCGCAACGGGAACGGCAACGACGGCGGGATCTTCCACCTTGCCGACGCGAATCGCGCAGTCGATGCCCTCGGCGATGAAATCCGGATAGCGGTCGTGCAGCAGCCACTCGACGCTGACGCCCGGACATGCTCGAAGGTACGATTCGAGCACTACCACCAGCTGATCCTGGCCGAAAGCGTGCGGGACCAATACGCGCAACCTGCCACGCGGCGTCTCGGTCATTCCCTGAAGGTCCTCCGTCATCGAAGCCCAGCGCTCGCAGACTGCCTGCGCATGGCGAACACAGCGCTCGCCGTCATCGGTCAGGCTGAGGCGATGAGTCGAGCGCTGAATCAGGCGCAAGCCCAGCAGGTTCTCCAGTGTCTTGAGCCGCCGACTGACCGTGGGCTGGCTCACGCTCAAGCGCTGAGCGGCGGCAGACAAGCTGCCGGTCTCGACGATGCGTATGAAGGTCTGCAGCAGCTCGAGGCGATCGGCGGAACCGAAGCGGGAATCATCCATGGCCTTCATTCGACCTGCGTATAACCGTTGTGTAAATCAAGCTACTACACACTCCGGCCATACACCAACAGAATGCGTCGCATCTCCCACCCGTCATTCAGGACATCGCCATGACCTCCTCATCTACGAGCGCGACGAGCACGCTTCCGGCCTCGCCATCGAAAGAACACGCTCAGGCGCCATCGGTACCGCGCCGCCTGATCGTCCTGCTGGCGATCAGCGCCGGGCTCAGCGTCGCGTCGCTCTACTACGTGCAACCGCTGCTCGGCATTCTGGCGGCGGATATCGATATCGACGCCCGCACGGCCGGTCTGATTCCCACGCTGACGCAACTTGGCTACGCGCTGGGCATTCTGCTGTTGATTCCGCTGGGTGACCGCGTGGACCGGCGTCGGCTGATCGTGATCAAGGCCACGCTATTAGCGTTGGCCCTGTTGGCGACAGCGCTGGCCCCGTCGATCGCGACCCTGCTGGTGTCAAGCCTGGCCGTCGGCCTGACTGCCACCATCGCTCAGGACATCGTGCCGGCCGCCGCCATGCTGGCCGCCGATCGGGACCGCGGCAAAGTTGTGGGCACGGTCATGACCGGCCTGTTGCTGGGCATTCTGCTATCGCGTGTCGTCAGTGGCGTGGTGGCCGAGGTGTTCGGCTGGCGTGCGATATTCATCGTCGCCACCGTGCTGATCGTGCTAATCAGTCTGGCACTGCAGCGTGGTCTGCCACGCTTCACGCCGACCTCGCAGCTCCGTTATCACGAGCTGATGGCAACGCTTTACCATCTATGGCGCGATCAGCCGGAGTTACGCCGGGCGGCCACCGCGCAAGCGCTGCTCTCGGTCGCCTTCAGTGCCTTCTGGTCGACGCTGTCGATTCATCTGCTCGAGAGCTATCAGCTCGGTAGCGCGGTATCCGGTGCCTTCGGCCTGGCCGGTGCCGCCGGTGCTCTTGCCGCCCCGTTCGCCGGGCGTATGGCCGATCGCAGCGGCCCGCATCAAGTGACGCGGCTCGGCAGTGCCATCGTCGTGCTCTCGTTTGTGGTTATGGCGGCCGAACCCTGGCTTCCCGCGCCGCTGGCCCTAGGGCTGATTGTTATCGGCGCGCTGGGCTTCGATTTCGGCATCCAGGCCACGCTGGTTTCTCACCAGACATTGATCTACGGGCTCGATCCCGCCGCCCGCAGCCGTCTCAACGCGGTAATGTTCACGCTGGTCTTCGTCGGCATGGCGGTGGGCTCCGCACTGGGCAGTTACTTGCTCGGCGCGTGGGGCTGGCCGGGCGTGATCGCGCTAGCGACGCTGGCTTCGCTGGGCGCGTTGCTGATTCGCCTTATCGACCGAGCGCCGACGCTGGCTATTCAACGCTGAGCGCAACCGACGAAAAGCCGCCGGCTGTCTGCCGGCGGCGCTGTCTGTTCAATGGCTTTCAAGAACCGCCAGACGAGAGGCCCATCTTCTCCAACGTCAAAGTTTCATCGGCACGACCCCAGCCGCCATCGGCGACTTCTTCCACTAGCACCATGGTGTAAGGACGAACCTCCTCCCCAAAGTACTCGACGAACATCTCGGTAGTGCGATGAATGATCTCTTCCTTGCGGGCATGATCGAGAATGCCCTCAGGGAACTTGTAATTGGCAAATGGCATATTGCTCTCCTCGGAAAAGTTAGTTTCAGACCATGCCGCCATTGACGCGTAGGATCTGACCATTGATCCAGCGACCCTGCGGCCCGGCCAGAAACGAAACGACCCCGGCGATTTCGTCCGGCTGGCCCAGGCGTTCGAACGGCGCCAGATTGGCGATCGTCTGCACCTGCTCCTCGCTCTTGCCTTCGAAGAACAACTCGGTACCCACCGGTCCCGGCGCCACGGCATTGACTGCAATTTCACGCCCGCGAAGCTCGTTGGCCAGTACCTTGACCAGACCCTCGACGCCGGCCTTGCTGGCGATGTAGGCGCCGTAACCGGGAAACGACTTGCCCAGCACCGAGGAGGAGAACGCGATGATGCGACCGCCTTCGCCCAAGGTCTCGGCGGCTTTCGACATCACCAGCCAGCTGCCGCGCAGGTTGGTCGCGAGCGTCCGGTCGAGAACCTCGACGTTGTCGCTGATCATCTTCGCCATCTGCATCATGCCGGCGTTGTTGACCACGACATCGAGCCGGCCGAATGCCGCCAGCGACTGCTCGAAAAGGCGCGTGACAGCCTCGGCATCGGCGATATCGGCCTGGACCGCCAACGCCTGGCCACCCTGGGCTTCGATGTCCGCAACGACCTGCTCGGCCAGCGCCGTATTGCCGGCATAGTTGACCACCACGGCGAAGCCGTCGGCGGCCAGTTGCAACGCGATAGCGCGGCCAATGCCCCGAGAGGCGCCGGTGATCAATGCAACTTTTTGTGCGGTATGCGCCATGAATCGACTCCTTGTGGCGTTGAATGGATCGAAAACTGCAAATCGAGGACAGTATTGGCATTTCTTTGAGCTGAATAAATCGGCTAATCTGCCAACACTATTCAACGTGGAAGAACAATCTCGTGGATCGTTTCGAATCGATGACCCTGTTCGTCCGTATCGTGGAAAGCGGCAGCTTTACCCGAGCGGCCAATGCACTGGACATTCCCCGCGCTACGGCGACGTTGGCGATTCAACAACTCGAAGCTCGACTCGGCGTGAGATTGCTGGAGCGCACCACGCGTCAGGTCCGCCCGACGCCGGAAGGCGAGGCCTTTCACCAGCGCTGCGTTCATCTATTGGCGGAACTCGAGGATGCCGAGGCGATTCTGCAGCCGGTAGCGGACAGCCCGCGTGGGGTATTGCGTGTCGAACTGCATGGCACTCACGCCAGCCGAATCGTGCTGCCACGGCTTGGCGATTTCCATTCGCGCTATCCCTCGCTAGAGCTGGTCATCACGACGGGAGACCGGCGTGTCGACCTCGTCGGTGAAGGCATCGATTGCGCGTTGCGTAGTGGCGAACCCGAGGATTCCAGCCTGGTCGCCCGGCGACTGGTGACGCTCAAGCAGGTCATCTGCGCGAGCCCGGCTTACCTGGAACGCATGGGGACACCGAGCACGCCCGACGCGCTTTGCCACCATCACAGCATTCACTTCATCTCCGGGTTCAATGCCCCGGACAAGACCCTCGACTTGATCGTCGACGGCGAGATGCGAACCTTTGCCACCGGCGGCTGGCTAACCGTCAACGATGCGGAGAGCTACGTGGCCAGCGCCCTGCAAGGTTTCGGGCTGATCCAATTGCCCCGTTTCAGACTGGCATCTCATCTAGCCAGCGGTGAACTGATGGAAATCCTGCCCGAGTGGAAGAAACCGGCGCTGCCGCTCTACGTGGTCTATCCGCAGCGACGCCAACTCTCGCCGCGGGTTCGGGTCTTTCTGGATTGGGTGACGACGGTCTATGAAACACGTTTCGGCGATAACGCCCAGCCGACTTCGACGAATCGCGTCACCCCCGCCTCGCGGAAATTGAGCGACGCCTGAAGCACGTCTTTTCTCGACAGCTCTTCGAGCACGTAGCGGGTGGCATAATGCCGTTCGATCTCGGCAGGCAATACGGGAAATGGCGGGCCATTCTTCTCGGCGGGGTCGTATTCGAAAGTGATCAACAACTGCGGCGCGGCATCGCTCAATGCCAGTATCTGCTCGGCGTAGACGGGACGCATCGCGGAGGGTAACGCTACCAGTGCGGCGCGATCATAGACCAGATCCACCGGGCCCAGATCCTGGGCCGTCAACTGGAAGATATCGCCCTGGAACACGGTCAGACCGGCATGCTGCCAGCGCTGACCACCGCGCCACGCCTTCACCGACGGTTCGGCGCCCAGCCCCTCGAACAGCTGGGCGACCGCAATCTCGCTTAGCTCCGCGCCGATCACGCGATGACCCTGATCGAGCAGCCACCCGATATCCAGCGTCTTGCCGCAGAGCGGCAGCAAGACCCGGGCACCGGCCGACAGTTCGAAACTCGCCAGGTTGCGCTTGAGAATGGGGTGAACGAAGGGAAGATGAAAACCCAACTGATCATTATCCCACCGCGCCTGCCAGAAACCGTGTTCCATACGGTTATCCTCATCGCCGATTGGACCTCAAGACTAACCGCTCTCATGCCAATTGGCAGCTCGACCTAGGCATGGGCTTTTCGTCAGCGCGCGGGAAGGCGTGGGTGAAGTGAGTAACTTCCAAACATAACGCTAACAAACCATTAAAACTCACGGCAAATAATCGACCTTAGTTGAAAGAGACTTATGAATAAAAACATTACCGAAACAATCAAGATCATAAAAACACTCAAGAGAGCGTCAATTTAACCCAAGCCGGGAATCATTTCGGCGCATCAACTCTTACCCTCCAGTTATCGGTAATTTTCAATAAATAAAACGAAAGCCCAATAAGAAGAGAGTTCAGGACTTTCGGATGACGTGCAGTCGGTACGTCACAAAAGAAAGCATCGGCCCTAGAAAGTCGACAGGATGAACCATCAGGAGCATCGCCATGTCCGTTTCAGGAGTTGTCGTCACGCCTCGCAGTGTCGAAGAGTCGTTGTCTCGCAAGGCGACCAATGACAAGACACCCGACGAGGAAAACTCGAGTGCCGAGACGTTCAGAGCCAACGCCAAGGAACAGGGCTGGAAAGTGCTCGGCGAAGACGATGTGCTTCCACCTGTCAGCAACCTGAAACCGAAGCGGGAAGACGCCACGACGATCACCTTCGAGTATGAGGGTGAGACCTACGCCGTGTCTCAGCACGTCTCACCCTTCAAGTACTCGGTCCTGGAAAACAAGTTGGCGGGTACGGAAATCAGCCAGAACGACAATAATATCGAGGTCAAGGTCGAGGACTCCGAAGCCACGGACGTCATGAACGCCGAGACGACCGAAGACGGGAAAACGGTTGGCGAGCTCTTTCACGACAAGATGAAAGAAGAATGGGGCGACCTGGAACTCGACGATCCCCGGCGACAATATTATGAGCTACTCCAGGCCAAATCCGCCCTGGTCAATGGCTACGGCATTCTTCCCTACCAGACGCAGAAGGATGCTTTTGCGTGGCCGGGCGATACGGAGCCAACCCTATCGGACTCCGTGATCATGGATCAGGCCAGCACCTACGGCCTGCTCAAAGAGGAGGAGATTTCCAAGAAACTCGCCGAGCTCTCTCAGAACGAGAGCGTCATCTCCGGCGTCGATGATCTGATGCAGGGCTCCGTCGATAAAATCGACGACAAATCCGGCCTGACCAACCGCGTTCACGAAACCATGATGAGCCCCGAGTATCTGGAGATGCTCGAAGGCATGGATAGCGATGCCGCCAAGACCCGCTTCGCCAACGACATCAAGAGCCTGGACTATCTGGATAGCGATAAGGCGAATGAAGTTCGCGGCCAGATACTCGATAAAGGTCTGATCGACGAGATCACCACTGTCATCGACGAGGGTAGCTATACCGACGAAGCGCTCGAAACGGCCGTCAACGATCAGGTTCAAAAAGGCCTTCAGGGCACGTTTTCCTCCATTTTCGGCATCACGTTCTCCGATCGCGCCGTCCAGAACTACCTCAAGAACGGCGAGGGCAATTTACCCGACGACGTCAAGAAGGGGCTGGATAGCTACAAAGCCGCTGTCAAAATCGCCAGTAATGCGATCTTCGACTCCTTCAAGGAGAACGGCAGCTTCAATATCAAGGACGTCTCTGGCCGGATCTCAGAAGTCTTGAGAGGGAACAACCCCGACATCCCGACGGGTGTTAAAAATGGCGCTGCCGCTCTACTTCAGACGAGCATGAAAAATGGTGTGCTACCGGGCATGGGCGGGATACTGACCGCTACTGCAGCCATCTATACGCTGAACAAAAACATGGGGGAGACCAAGGAAGATCGCATGGCAGCGGCTCGGCTTCTGCTGATCACCGTAGCGACGTCACCTGCCATGGTACTGGCGGCCACCAAGACGCTCGAGACACTCTTCAACAAATCCGGCATGGCCACTCAGCTCGGGCTCGAAGACAACGATCAGCTTCGCCAGAGCTATGCAGAGCTTTTCCCGGGCTCGACGGACAACGTCTCGGTGCCCGAGGACGACGTCATTGAGCTGGAATCCCGCGACAGCCAGCGCCAGGCCATTTCCGGAACGCCGCCACAGCTGGACGAGCCCGACCTCGCCCCGGGATGGGCTGACGATGTCGAGCGTTTCTTCGACGAGATAGCCACCGACGAAGGCGATGGCGCACGTTTCGTTCCCCTGCCCGACGACGCCGATGTCGGTCTCGAGGATGCCCTGGAAGATCCCAACGACCGCATATCCAACGCCGGGACCAACGACGGCCAGCGCCTGACCGACAATCTCGATGATCTGGACGCCGATAGCCGCGCCAGTGTGATGGCCATGGTCGACGATCGCATCAGCAACATGGGGCTCGACCCGAGCGAGATGGACTCGCCCGGCAAACTCAGAATCGTCGGCACGGTGCTGGGCACGGTCGGTGGTATCGCGGACGGTGTCGGCGGTGTCCTCGACATCGCCCTCGGGGCGATGTCCATCGATCAACTGCGTGACAACCCGGATGCGCTTCCCAGCGAATATGCGGCTGCTTCGATGCAATTGCTTGGCGGCGTGGGTATCGCCGGAATGGCTGGCACCCAGTTGGCCAGCATGATCGCAGGACCGGCCACTGCCTCGGCGCTGGGCGTGGCATCAGGTGTGTTGGGGATCGCGGGCGTCGGCTTCGGCGCCATCGCCGCGATCGTCACCGGTGTCATTGCCAAGCAGAAACAGGACCAGAAGAAAGAGGCCGTTCGAGAAGATTTTCGCGACTGGAGCGAACTCGGCGTCACCGAGGATGACTGGGGAGATAAGCTCAACTACGTCCTTCATGCCCGCTACGAATACAATTATTACCACGGATCCAGTGGCTACGATGACCTCTACCCCGAAGATACACCCATGTGGGAGGCCAGACCGGATCAGTACGAGGATTTCACCGAATATGTCGCAGATCACGGCAATATCTCGGACGACTGGTTCGACGATTGGGACGACGACCATGATACCGGCATTGGCGAAGGAACACCGGACCCATCCGGCTTGCCCCGCTTCGGTGATGACGGCAAACCCGGCAACGCAGGTAACTTCAAGAAAGATATTGATCGTGTCGACGTGGGCTCGATCGAACTGGCTGACGATGGCCGCGTCATTTTCGTCAAGGATGGCGTCAAGCAGGTCATCGATCCGTTGATCGGCGACAAGGCCAGTGAGAGCGATCGCAAGGAAATTATCGAATACCTCACCGACCTTCACGAGATAACCCATCCCGATGGCGAACGCGACCAGAAGGTAATCGACCGCATTACCCGACTTCATGACGAGTCCGATCGCTACAACGACATCACCGATCTGAAGCGTGCGCTGGACGACTCACAGCCCTTCTTACTGGGTAAGGATGGCGAGCACAAAGCTGGTACGTTCGAGGATTTCGAGGAAGATATCGACCGAGTGGAGATCGATTCCATCGAACTCGACCCGACGGATAGCAGCAAGATCACTTTCATCAAGGATGGGGTCCGCTGGCAACTCGATACCGAAAACCGCGGGAGTCTTTCGAAAAGCGATGCCAACGATATCTTCGATTACCTGAAGAACATCTACACGATGGTCCATCCCGACGGCGAGCTGGACCAGGATCTGGCTGACGAGATCAGCGAATTGCAGGGCGCTTCCGACGACTATAACGATCTTGATGACTTACGCGACGAACTCGATCTTGGAACCGATCCGAGCGGTCTACCGGTCTTCGGAGACGGCGGCATCCCCGGAACCTATGGGGATTTCAAGGAGGACATCGACCGCGTCGATATCGGCTCGATCGAACTAAAAGACGATGGCCGCGTCATTTTCGTCAAAGACGGCACCAAGCAGATCATTAATACCTCGGAAGGCGACAGCTCGGACCGTGAGACACGGGGAAAGATCATTCGCTATCTGACAGATCTGCATGAGATCGCCCGTCCCGATGGGAAACTCGATCAAGGCCGAGTCGATGAAATGAATGACGTCTTCGGCAAGACCGACCGGTACAACGATACCGACGCCATCAAGCAGTACCTGAATGCCGATGCACCCGCCGCGTGGGATGAAAATCCTGGAACGGTCAAGATCTTCGGGGATAAAGGGAGTCCGGGCAGCTTCGGTGAGTTCAAAAAGGATATCGATACCGTCGATGTGGCTTCCATTAGGCTTAAATCAGACGGCGAGATCTATTTCAAGCGATCCGGTGAATGGTATGTCCTGACGTCTGAAGCCAACAGCAAGATCGATGATGAGTTCGACGACTTCACCAAATATCTGACCGACCTTCACGATATCACTCACCCTGATGATGTTCTCGATAAGCGATTGGCAGCCAGGATCGATGAGCTGCTGGGAAGTAGCGACGACTACAACGATCTGGATGATCTGAAAAGTTTCCTGAACGTTTGAATGAACATGGCCGATCCCCTCTCGCGCCAGTTGCAGCCCTGCCGAACGGCTCTCGCAAGGGGAGTCCGTTCGACTGGTGAACGGCCCGGATGATATCTGCGCGCCCCTGCGACCTCATGCAAGGGGCTTTTCCCCGGGACCCTGCGATTTCCCATCGGAATCCTGACGCGTCTTATCGGAGTACCCGTCTTTCTCCGCGGGTTCGGTTTTCTGCACCATGGAGCCATTTCCCCCATCGTCTGAGACCGAGCGAGCCTTGTTACCTACACCAAGCGCGATATCGTGATGACTGACGACGAACACGTCTCGTGGCCACCACTCGGGATGATGATTGCGAACGAAGGTCAGCAGCTTTTCTCGGACACTCATTTCCGCCGCCCAGCCGGAGAGAGGATCGACGGTCATCAGGTAGCAAGTGATCGTCAAGGCCGTGCCGGTCTGCCCAGTCACGTAACACAACAGTTTGTGATGTTCGATGACGCTGTCTTCTTCCTTGGCGAAGGCGAGAAACTTCTCTCTGATGCAGGCGATATCGGCGCTCAGATGAAGCGTCATTTCCAGGCTTCGGTACTCCTTCGTACTTTTGGCGGAGAGGTTCTCGAACGGCTTCGACGCGAAGTACGTGACCGGCACGAGCAGACGCCGTTCGTTCCAGACTCTCAAGCGAATGAACGTGTAGAAGATACCCTCCACATAGCACCACTGCCCCTCGAACACCACCAGGTCGCCAACACGTATGGGCTTTGCCAGCGACAACTGAAACGATGAGAGAATATTGCCCAGCACGGCCTGACCTGCGATACCGATAAGCACCGTCAGAACGCTCGCCGAGGCCAGAAGCGACAGACCCAGCGTCTCGAAGAGTTGGATCTGGGCCAGCACGTAGACCGTAACGAGACTGACCATGATGAGGATGATGATACGACGCAAGGCATAGAGCGTCGTCAGCAACCTGCGCTCATCCCTGGAACTGGAGTCATCGATCTGGCCGACGAGGCGCCGCGTCAGGCTCAGCATGAGAGTATCCACCAGGCGAAGCGCAACCGTGCCAATCCCCCATGCCAGGATGCCGATCAACAGCACACGCAGGGTCGTGGTTGCCACGGCCGAGAAAGAAACCACATAGTCGAGCAGCGTCCGGGTCACCAGTGCCATGACGATGAGCGCCATAGGTCCCCTGATCCGACCTACGAAGATGCTGGGCGATCCGGAAGGCAACCAGCGCACGATCCAGCCGGAGAACGCGTGAACACCCCAGCCCACCAGGCCGATCAACAGCAGAACGAGAGGAATGGCAATCCACTCCCAAATTTTCAATATCCCGAACGATGCCTTGAAACGAACCGGGATGTAGTTTTCGAACAGTGAAGGGCCGTACTCTTCGTAAAGCATGGGGATCGACGACACACTGTCCGGCGTGACCAGCCAGACCGGCTCTTCGTTGTCCACTCGATACCGGCCCAGGCGAATATCATAGGTTTCGCCATCGGCCGTCAGGGATGCCAACTCGATATTCCGGCGTGGCTTGCCCGCCAGGGGGTTCTTCCCTGCCGGATCTTCTATCGCGGCATCCTGGCGCCCGGAAAGACTGGAAACGTCGAGCCATTTGCCACGCCGAAGGATTTCACCCAGATGTTCGGCCAACCGATTCCCTTTCTGGCGCTGTTCCGCCGGAGGGAGGTCGGAGAGATTGAGTACGTGCGCCGCCGCCGAGAACTTCCTGTTCTCGGTCAACTGCATGAAATTGCGGACCGCTTCGCGGGGCGTTCTGCGATTGATCGCATCGGGCGTGTCGTTCAAACCCGCGTTCAGCGACTGGATCGGGAACCAGCTTGGGTCCTCGCTCGTGCTGCCTTCCGTCTGTGCCATACACAGACCGGAAAACATCAGCACCACCAAAGCAATCAGCCATCGCCATGAGCCATTTTTTTTCATGCGTGTTTACCTATCGTCCGTGCTTTACCCATCCATGTGGGTCATCCCTGTACTAACGGTGCCAGGCGACTCGTTCTACACGAGTCACTTTGTCGTTCCCTCATTCGTACCGTACCGTGCCAACGCGAACTGCAAGCCTTGCACCACGCCGTAGGTCAGGCCAGCTAAAAAAAGAGCCAGGAGCCAGGGCAACCACCCGCCGAGCCTGCTCGCCACAAACACAGCGCCAACGCCAGCACCCACCGAAACGAAGTCGGTAGCCGTCCCTACCAATAATACGTACGAACGCTCGGTATCATCCGGCTCACTCGTCTTCAAATAGGTGACAAGAATGTTCAACAACGACAAGCCGGCAACGGCAGACAAGGCAAAACCAATCAGTTCAAGGGAAGATGGCTTGCCGGACGCTCCCGAGACGATGCCAAAGCTCACCGTGATCAGGATCGAAAAGCCAAAGGCCTGCGCATTGTCGCGCACCGACATACCCAGTCCATGAGGATAGAGCTGTCGCCAGGGAATTTCCTTATCACCACTACGATTTCTAGACCTATCCATAGCCAGTACCTGAATGTGTGAGACAACAAGAGAGCGGGCACCATCGCAAACGCCCAGTGGGTTTTCATCTTATTCTCATCGTATCGGAGAAACGAAACCGCTCCATTTGACCATTCACACCACGGCAGCTCCGGAGAACAACGCTGAAGACCGACTAGTTACATCGAGTTCGATGTCCCCCTGGGCCTACTACCGTTCGCGAACCTATCACCGAGTCGGCCTGATTGACCTCGCTCTCTCGTAAAGCACCTAGACTTACAGCTGCCGTTCTATCTCGCCCCTATCGATCACCGACCAGACCTCCTGGATTCGGCCTTTCTCGAATCGATAGAAGACATTTTCATGAAAGAGCACCGACCGACCGTCGATTCGCAGCCCCAGAAATCCGGCTTTCGGGTGACAGTCGAAACGCAGTCGACTAGCGACGGTATTGGCATCAGACAGCAGAAGATCGATCACGAAGCGCAAGTCAGGGATATCCCGATAATTACCGGCCAGCATGTCGCGATATCCGCTGATGCCGATCCTCGAGCCGTTGTGGATGACGGTATCGCTGACGAACTCGTCGAGACCATCGAGATCGCGCGAGTTCAAACACGCGATATAGGCTTCATAGCGCGGCTTCAGACCCATTCACGCCTCCCGGCCTGATCGACATGAAAAGGGCTCCCGCAGCCCACCCCGAATCAGCGATGCGAAAGCATCGGCGGCTTCGGACTCGCGGCATTGGCCACGCACCATCGCTGCCGAGAGCGCGTCCCCGGCACCGATCAGGCCCACGCAGCGGCGTTCGAGCTCGGCGTCATCCAGTTCGCAATAAGGCTTCAATACCGCTGCAAACAGGCGGGCGTAGCCGTCGAGCAGCTCCTGATAGACGGCGCCTTTCTCCTCACTTCCCGCCAGCGCAGCGCCGACGGCGTGCCACTCCCCACTGGTATCGACATGGCAGTGAACGTGAGCCGCTGCAAGCATGGAAACGGTCACCTCAAAGCTCCGCTCTCCGGTCGTCAATGCCTCCCGAAGCGCATCCGACTGCTGCCGATCGATCAGCTTGTAGAGCGCGATCAGCAATCCCGAGCGCGTGCCGAAATGGTCATAGGCGACCGGTTTCGAAACGCCGGCTCGCGCGGCCAAACGACCAAGCGTCAAGCGATCCGCGCCCTCTTTCCGGATGATCGTCATGGCCGTTCTCAGCAGCTGTTGCCGCCGTTCAGGCCGAGAGAGTCGCCGTGAGACCGGCTCATCCATCTTCTTTCCTGCATTGGGATTCACGAGATTCCTTTTGACGTACTGCAATGTCTCTTTAGTGACTGCAAGGTTTCCAAGTACTGCAACGTCTCCGTCGTTGAAAACCTACCATAAGTAGGTTAGCGTGAACAAAACCTACCTTTGGTAGGTTTTACCGACAGGAGATCTCCCATGTCATGCGATCCTATTCTGCTCATCGGTGGTGCCGGCATCGTCGGCCGTCAGACCGCTAGATTCCTGCGTACCGCCCATCCCGACGTTCCGCTGTTGATTGGCGGTCGTGATCGTTCAAAAGCCGAACGCGCTGCCGCCGAGATCGGCAACGCAGAGGCGGTGACGATCGACCTGGCTACCGCCGATCTCGGTCTCGCGGGCCGCCCAATCGGTGCCATTGCAATCTTCTTCACCGATACGACGACCGCCGCGCTCCGCGTCGCTCAACGCCGGCGCGTACCCTATATCAGCATCTCGCCCGCGCTCCACGAAGTCGGTCCAGAGGTCGCGGCCTACATGCAGCGGCCAACGGCTGCCCCTGTCGTGCTCGGCACCGAGTGGCTGGTCGGTGCGACGACGATTCCCACGCTCGAATTCGCCAAGTCGTTCAGGCGAGTCGATACCGTTCGTTTGGGGGCGGTTCTCGGCGAGCGGGACGCAACCGGGCCCGCCGGGTTCGACGATCTCGAGCGTCAGACGCAGACGGTTCCCGCCATTCAAGCACGTCGCGATGGCATCTGGGTCTGGCGTCACGATGACGATCTCAAGGCCGAGCTGCAAACCGTCAACGGAACGACGCTGACGGCCATGGCGCTCTCGCCGCACGATGTCGTCGCGCTCGCGACCGAGACCAGCGCGTCCAACGTCGAGTTCAATTTAGCGATCAGGAAGGACGCGGATCACGCCCACGGCGAGCCGATGTCGACCGAGATTTTGATCGAGCTCCGCGGTATCGATCATACTGACCAGCCTCTAACTACACGCCATGCAGTCATACACCCCGAGGGCCAGATGCCGCTGACGGGGCTTGGCGTCGCGCTGGTGCTCGAACGGCTCCTCGGGTTCGACGATAAGCCGGCAACACCGGCCGGGCTCTACTTTCCGTATCAGCTACTGGATTCGCAGCGTTATTTCGATCAGTTCGAGCGGGCAGGAGGAATCATCAAAGAACTGGAGCCGACTTTCATGAAGTAAAAAGACACATTCTGGCGACGGCAAGGATGCGTCAACTACACTCCAGTCGCACGCCTAATATTCGCGCCCAACCCGCAAAAGGAGCTTGCCATGATTGCCACTGCCGAACGACCGACACGAAGCGGACCGAATCCGCTTCATGGAATGTTGCTTGCCGGCGCCTTTCCGCTCTTCCTGGGCGCCGCGCTGAGCGATTACATGTACTCAACCAGCTTTGAAATACTGTGGAGCACTTTTTCCTCCTGGCTGATTGCCGGCGGTCTCGTATTCAGCGGCTTCGCGCTGATCTGCGCCCTTATCGGGATCTTTCGCCCCGCCGGGAGCCGGGGTCTCTCCATCGTCTACTTCGTGCTGTTGTTAGTGACCTGGATTCTCGGCTTCATCAATGCGCTGGTTCATGCCCGGGATGCCTGGGCGATGATGCCAACGGGATTGACTCTATCGATCGTCATCGCGGTGCTCGCTTTCGCCGCCATCTGGATCGGATTCACCAGCCGCAAGACCGGAGGTCAGTCATGAGATACGCACGCAAGCACTCCCGCATGCGTTACGTCGCGCCGCTGTCGATTCTCTTGCTGGCCGGCGGCGCCAACGCCGCCGATAAGGACCCGCAGTACGGTGCCAACCCGGATTTACCCGACCCACAGCGAGGCCTTCTGCCCAATATGGGCGTTCCCGAGAAGGCACCCTGGGATGACAAACTACCCACGGTGCCGGACGGCTACAGCATCAAGGCCATCGCTACCGATCTCAAGATTCCGCGCCAGACGTTGGTGCTGCCGAATGGCGACATACTGGTCGCCGAGGGTAGTGGCGGTCACGCCCCGAAAACCAAGCCGAAGGATTTCATCGCCGGCGTGATCAAAGCCAAGGGCAAGAGTTCGGTCAAAGGTGGCGACCGCTTGACGCTACTGCGCGATAGCGACGGTGATGGCACCTATGAAGAGCAGACGGTCTTCGCCGAGAACCTCGACGCGCCTTACGGTCTCGCCCTGGTCGACAACGACCTCTATGTCGCTAATCAGGGTGCACTCGTCCGGTTCGATTACGAGGAAGGCCAGACCGAAGCCAGCGGCGCGCCCGAAGTGGTGACGCCGCTCCCCGAGAAGATCAATCACCACTGGACCAAATCGCTGGCGGCGAGCCCGGACGGGCAGACCCTCTACGTGGGTATCGGTTCCAACAGCAACATCACCGAACGGGGCATGGAAGCGGAAGTCGATCGCGCCGAAATCTGGGAGATCAATGCCGAAACCGGTGCGCACCGCGCCTACGCGACCGGCGTGCGCAACCCCACCGCGCTGACCTTCCAGCCGGATACGGACGAGCTCTGGGCCGTTGCCAACGAGCGCGACGAGCTTGGCCCTCATCTGGTGCCGGACTATCTGACCTCCATTCAGGAAGGTGCTTTCTATGGCTGGCCGTATAGCTACTGGGGCCAGCACGTCGACCCGCGTGTGAAGCCGGAGAACCCGAAGCTGGTGGAGTCGGCAATCTCTCCCGATTATAGCCTTGGGTCGCACCGCGCCCCGCTCGGGGTCGATTTCTCCAATTCCGCCGTAGGTGGAGAATTCGCCAACGGCGCCTTCGTCGGTGAGCACGGCAGCTGGAACCGCGCCGACCCCGTCGGCTATAAGGTCGTGTTCATTCCGTTCGAGAATGGCGAGCCCGCTGGCGATCCGGTGGACTTCGTTTCCGGTTTCCTGACCGGCGATAGTCGAACGCGTGGCCGCCCGGTCGGCGTGACCGTCGCCCCGGATGGCTCGGTCATCGTCGCCGACGACCTTTCCAACACTGTCTGGCGCGTCACTCGAGACGACGCCGGTTCGGAGCCAGTTGCGGGCATGGACCAACCCACGACATCAGAGAATGGCGCCGCCATGCCTGAAGGCGATTCCATGACGGCTGATCAGCCAGCGGCTGACGAGGACCCCACCGGACCTAACGAGGGTGTGACCAAGGAGGAATCCGAGATGCCGAAGGAAGGATACTCCGGCTCCGATGAGGGGTCCGACTCAACCTGAGCCCTGCGTCAGCGCATGACGGCTTGAAGCCATGATGATGTAACGCAAACACCCCGAGGATGTCCTCCTTCGGGGTGTTTTGCGTTCTATCGTAGCCACCTACCCAGCGACACGACCTTCGAGAGAGACCTTGCGACCTCATCCCGCCGGCCCGAATGTCTCGAAATCGATCTGATCCGGGTGAACCCCGCGTTCCTCCAAGCCGGCGCTGATCTCGGCAAGAAACCGGGCGGGGCCGCAGAGCAGATAGCACGCGTCCGGCCCCGCGCCGAGTGCGAGAAGAGAGTCGGCGGTGACTCGCCCTTCGATGTCGTAATCGACACCTGCCGTATCGCTCGGACGCGGTGCACTGTAAAAGGTGTGCCGCATCACGTTGTCGGACTTGGCCACCAACGCATTGATCTCGGCCTGGAAGGCGTGCGTCGCGCCGTTGCGCGTGGCGTGCACGAACCAGATCGGGCGCCCCTCGTTTTCAGCCGCGGCCACGACCGCGTACAGCATCGCGAGCATCGGCGTGATGCCCACACCAGCGCTGACCAGCACCAGCGGCCCTTGCCGGGGAGGCAAGACGAATTCGCCCGCAGGCGGGCGAGCCTCGACCCGATCGCCGATATCGATCCAGTCGTGCAGAAAACGTGACGCCGTGCCCTTCTCCTCGCGCTTGACGCTGATTCGATACGTTTCGTCGGATGACGATCCCGAGAGTGAGTAGCTCCGACCGACTCGCCCTGGCTGATGCGGAATCTCCAGTTCGAGGGTCAGATGCTGACCGGCCTCGAATGGCGGAAGCGCGCCAGCATCGGCATCGGTATTGGCATCGACCAGATAGAAGGAGGTGATCTGCTCGCTTTCGATCACCTTGTCGACGACTGTCAGCCGCAGCGGCGCTTCACCTTCCCGCTGCCATCGCAGTGCCAGTGCGGCCGGGCGATCAACGACCTGCTCGACGGTCACCTCGATCCATCGCCTCGCGTTCGGATCCTGGCTTGCCTCCGGCGTCCAGTCGATGCGGGCCCGACCGGTGATCTGCAGCATACCGCCGGTTTCGAAATCGACGAACAGCAATCCCACGCGTGGGTCTTGGATCAGGTTGCCGATCGTGTTGAAGAAGTTGTTACCGGCATAGTCCGGGATTCGCAGCGTTCCGTTCTCGGTCACGTGCACGAAGCCGGGCTCGCCGCCTCGATGAGAGGCGTCGTAACCCCAACTCGTGTTTGCCTCCGTTCCCGACGCGTGGTTAGGATCGAAGCCGGAGCCGATAAAGAAGGTGTCCGCCGCGGCGATCCGCGCGCGTTGCTCGGCATCCAATCGGTCCGACACGCTTGCCACGGGCGCGGCTGATGGTTTGACCCGCCGCCATTCACGTTCGCGGATGTACTGCGGACAGTTGCCGAAGCTCTGCTGCACGTCGATGACCAAGCCGCCACCCGCCGCGCGAATCACTCCGTTGAGGCGGTTTCGCCGATGTGTCGCCAGCTCGATACCCAGTATGCCCACTTTGGTCTCGGCGCCGAATGCCGAGGCCAACGGATCCTGGGAACCGAGCGTTGCCGCGATTCTCAGCGTGCGCGAATCGGGCGACGCGATGAAACCCTCGTCGCCCTCCTGCAGCGTGACCCAGGGCCGCCCCTGCGCGTCGCCGGCGGCCATGACGACAAACGGCAACTGGGCGAAAAACTCCCGATGCTGCTCGGGCATATAGCCGCGGATGAAGCTACCCGCCGAACTGGCAATATTCTCCACCCCGGCGCGACGCTGCGCCTCGAGCTCGCCTTCGTGGAACGGCGTCGTTTCGAGTGTCATGAATAGGCCCTCCGCTTGGAAGCCATCGGTCTAGGCAAGCGCCGGCGAGCGCGCCATGCCGATAAAGCGTGGCAACGCCTCGATGCGTTCGAGCCAGGCCCGGACGTGCGGATAGTCAGCGAGGCCGACGCCGCCTTCCGGCGCGTGGGCGATATAGCTGTAGCCGGCGATGTCGGCTAGTGTCGGTCTCTCGAGCGCGAGCCAATCGCGACCGTCGAGATGGGCATCCATCATCGCGAGCAGTTTATGCGCTGTTGCCTTCGCCGCCTCATGATCGAGCGGCACGTCGAACACGGTGACGAGACGCGCGGCGCAAGGGCCAGAGGCGATCTCTCCCGCCGCGATGGAGAGCCAGCGCTGCACGTGAGCTTTCTCGACCGGATCGGTGCCGCTCCATGTCGCGGAGTCGCCATAGCGCTCGACCAGATAGGTGATGATGGCGTTCGAGTCCGCCAGCGTGATGCCGTTGTCATCGATCGCTGGCACCTGTCCCAGTGGGCTTATTCTTAAATAGTCAGGCTCGTGATGGGCGCCATTGGCCATGTCGAGATCGACGTTTTGGTAGGGGATCTTCAACAGCGCGAGCATGAGCTCGACACGGTGGCAATGGCCGGACTTGGGGTTGCGATACAGCTTCACTGGCTGGTCGTTGAGAGCATTGGCGTTAAGGTCAGCGTTCGACATGACGAGGCTCCTTCATCGCGATGATGATTGGGTTATCGAAGCCGCTACTCTAGAACCTCACGAATGGCGGAAGAATAGGTCTATTCTGAAAGGTGCTGTTTTGTATTCTGAAATTATTATTCATCTCGAACCGAGCTAGACACCATGGATCGCCTTCAGGCCCTGAACGTTTTCGTCGCCGTCGCTGAAGCCGAGAGCTTCGCTAAGGGCGCACGCGCCACCGGACTCAGTGCGCCGTCTGCGACCCGGGCCATCAACACGCTCGAGACCGCACTCGGCGCTCGACTTTTCACCCGTTCAACACGAAGAGTACGGCTCACCGACATCGGCCGGACGTACCTCGGCGAGGTGCGGGAAATCCTCGCTCATCTGCAAGCCGCCGACGATACGGCCTCGGGCGCCGCCAATACGCCGGTAGGGCAACTGCGACTCACCTGCCCGCAGGAGTTCGGGCGAATCCACATCGCGCCGCTGCTGACCGAGTTTCTGGATGAGTATCCTCGGGTTCGCGCGGACGTGCTGATGGTCGACCGCATCGTCAATCTGGTCGAGGAGGGCTTCGATATCGCCGTGCGCATCGGTCACTTGCCCTCTTCCGAGCTCTCCGCCGTCCGTATCGGCCAGGTTCGCCGCGTCATCTGCGGATCACCAGACTATTTCGCCATGCGGGGACGCCCGCAGACGCCCGGCGACCTGGCCGCTCATCGCGTCGTCTCGAGCGGCTCCACCCCTCCCCTGAACGAGTGGCGGTTCGGGGTGGATGGTGCGCAGAGCCTCAGGGTGAATCCTCAGCTCACGGTCAGCAGCCTGGCCGCGGCCATCGATATCGCCAGGCGAGGCTGGGGGCTATGTCGCGTGTTGTCGTATCAGGTCGGGCTCGATCTCGAGTCCGGTACTCTCCAGACCGTGCTGGAAGATCACGAGCCCGCCCCGCTACCGATTCATCTCGTGCATGTGGAGGGTCGTCGCGCGGCAGCCAAGGTCCGGGCGTTTATCGATTTCGCCGCGCCGCGACTGCGTCAGGTTGGGATACTGCATTGATCGAAAGAGAGATCGCCGGATACCTGCGTGATAACGCGCTTGCCACTGCCGCGCTGGGCGAGTCGCTAATTATCTCGGCTGTTCGAGAATGCGGACTTTTTCTTAAAGTTTTTATGAGCGCGACCGTTATAGGGAGTGCACTAATTATGCTGGACAGTTCCTAACCCGGGAATTTCGGCTCTTTTATAAATCATATTCGGAATAAATCATGTTCAAGGGCAAATTGACAACCTTTGTAAGCATCGTCGTGTTGGGCAGCTTGGGAGGATGTGCCACCGGGCTCAATCCCCAACAGGAAAACGCCTACCATGTCTACGAGAGTCGCGGCCAGCTTCAGCAAGTAAAGAGCACCGGTACCGGTGTAGCACTTGGCTTCTTGCCGGGCGGCGGCTCTTTTTATGGTAAAGAATATGGTTATGGCGTCCTTAATCTGCTGTTGTGGCCGTTGTCAATTGCTTGGGATCCTATCAGCGGCTACAACGCCGCCGAGTCAGCCAATTACTACGCAACCAAAGCACATGTAGAACATCAGAAGCAGCAGGAAATTGCTGCGCTCGATGATCAACTGGCATTGCAGCAGATCGATAACACACGTTACGTCGCGAAAAAGCATACGATTGAAGCTAAATACGACGTTAACTGAGCGTGAACGCGCAAGGACGCGCGTTCCTCAGCATTTCTTCTGGTAACGCGAAGCGCTCACACGAGCCTGATCCATTTTAAATGATGCTAACCAAGTTCAGTCATGCGTTGAAACGTCTGCAGGTGAAGCGCGTTCCGCTGGCTCCTACGAGCTGGTTACCCGCGCCAAGCGCATCAACCACGCCCGCCCTTGCACCTCGCACGAGGCAACGTGTTCTTGAGTTCGATAAGCGTTGAAACCTCTACGTAGAGGCCGTTTAACGCTAATAGAATGGGAATGAGCTTTGGAGAATTCCATGCCTGCAGAAGTCAGCTTGCTCAACGATCGGTCGGAATTTATCGATGCTTGCGCGGCCTGGGCCTACGGCCAATGGGTGTGTCGGTTCGGCACGCACACTCGAAAGTACGCTGGAACGATTTAGGCAGGCCGCCGGTGATCACGACATTCCGCTCACCTTTGTTGCACATATCAACGACCAGCCAATCGGCATGGCGAGTTTATTCGACGACGATTGCGACCGTCGAAAGTCCGACGTCGTTGATGACGGGCTCCCCGGCCGATGAAAGCAGGCGACCATTACGATGCAGGAAATCGACGAACAGAAAGGCCGCACTGCGTTTGTTGCCGTCGGCGAACGGATGATTCTTGATCACGAAATAGAGCAGATGCGCAGCTTTCGATTCGATACTCGGGTAAGCCGGCTCTCCAAAGACAGACTGGTTGAGATTACCCAGCAGTGACGCTAACCCATCGCCTCGATCTCGTGCGAATAGCTCGGTCGCCTCGCCACGTCCGATTAGTTCCGCTTTCAGATCGTCCAGCGCCGCTTTGGTCATTTCCAACGAGGGAAGTTGACCGCCTTCCTGCACCTCCGGATCGCTCAAAAGTCCTTCGTCATAACGTTGCAACAGCAGAAACGTCTGCGCGTAGCGAGCGACAATATCTACCAGACCACGGCCACCCGACAAATCCAACGCCGAGCTGTGCGCCGCTTTACGCACCAGCGCCATCGCCGCCCCAGCTCGCTCGCATTAGCTTCGAACCGCTGTTGATGCAGCGTCCAGCCCCGGTGAGATGCTCTCGGAGAATGCGCGTAGCCCACTGGCGGAATCGAGTTCCCGCTTGCGATTTGACGCGATAATCTACGGAGGTGATGGCACCGAGGTTGTAGTGCTCGTTGGTCCGCGTGACCTGACGCGAGCCCTCCTGGCGAACTATCCGGAGTTTCCGAATAGTTCGCCAGGAGGGCTCGCTCCAACTCGCCTTCGTCGTAGACGTTCAGAACGTGCTCGTTGATCGTGCGAACATCCATGTCAAAAAGCTCGGACATCTGCCGCTGCGTCAGCCATACAGTCTCGCGCCCTTCGTCCAGGCGCAACGTCGATCGCCTTCTCAGCATCTTCAAGATCAGGATTTGTAATTGTTCGCTCATGTCAGTTTGATTCAGATGCGTTTGCCGTCAATGGACCATATCACGCACTTCCCGACGGCACGCCGCATCAACACCTCAACGCCTCAACGCCTCAACGCCTCAACCCAACAGCAGATTGCCCTCGATGGGTACGAACTGGCTCGCAGCCTTGATGAGGGAATTGGCGGTGAGCTGGGGCACGCCGTAGACCTCGACGCGCTTGCCATGCACCTCGCGGATCTTCTGCGCCAGAAGGTCGAAGTCACCATCGCCGGAGACCAGGACCACCACATCCGCAAGTGCTGCGTACTCGATGGCATCGAGCGTGATACCCACGTCCCAGTCGCCCTTGGCGGAACCATCCGCGCGCTGGATAAACGGCTTTAGCTTCACCTCGAAACCGATCGACCGGAGCGTGTTCTGAAAACCGCGCTGCTTGGCATCATTCTTATCGGTGGCATAGCAGCGGGCAGTCAGTACCTCCCGGTTCGCCGTCACCTTCGCCCAGAACCGACGATAATCGAAGTGCTTACCGTAGGCTTCACGCACGGTGTAGTAGACGTTCTGGGTATCCACGAAGATGGCAACGCGAGTCATGGCAAGGAGATCCCCGGCAGGCATTGAAGCGCCAGCCCCATTGGGGAGGCGCTGACTTGAGTGAATAGTACCGTGCGCCGGATGCGCTCAGAAAGAAAGGGCCGGGCTCGCCTCGTTCAAGGGTAATCGATCTTACTGGTCCAGCCCGCTCATCAGCACGTATTTGACGTCCACATATTCCTCGATGCCATAGAAGCTGCCCTCGCGGCCATAACCGGATTGCTTGACACCGCCGAACGGCACCGAGGCCGTGCCCACCGAGCCGGTGTTGAGAATGACCATGCCTGCCTCGAGCGCGCGTGACAGCCGGAACGATCGTCCCAGATCCCGCGTGTAGTAATAGGCGACCAGACCATACTCGGTGGCATTGGCACGCTCGATGACCTCCGCTTCCGCCTTGAACCGATAGACGGCAAATACCGGGCCGAATATCTCGGTCTGGGCCATCTCGGCATTGTCGTCTAGCTCGGTGATGATCGTCGGCTCGTAGAACAGACCACCTTGCGCATGCGGTTTACCGCCAAGGACGATACGCGCGCCGTGCTGACGGGCGCTTTCCACCAACGAGGAGACCTTCTCCAAGCCGGCCTGGTTGATCATCGGTCCCAAGACGAAATCGTCACGCATGCCCTCGCCGACCTCGATGTTGGACACGCGCTCGGCCAGCTTCTCGACGAATCGATCATGAATCGCGCCGTGCACGTAGAAGCGATTGGGCGAGATACAGACCTGCCCGGAATTGCGCAACTTGGCACTCACCGCACCCGCCACGGCGGCTTCGATATCGGCATCGTCGAAGACGATGAACGGCGCATTACCACCCAGCTCCAGCGTCATGCGGGTCAGCGTCTGGCCGGCAGCGCTGGCCAGCCTGCGGCCAACGGCGGTCGAGCCCGTGAACGAGATCTTGCGAATCCGCGTGTCGCCGGTGAAGCGTTCGCCGATCTCCTGCGGATTGCCGGTCACCATCTCGAACATGCCTTCCGGAATGCCCGCCTCGCGCGCGGTTTCCAGCAGCTTGTAGGCCGTCAGCGGTGTTTCCTCGGAGGGCTTGATGATCATCGTGCAGCCGGCCGCGAGTGCGGTAGCGATCTTGCGCGTGATCATCATGAAAGGAAAATTCCACGGCGTGATGGCCGCCGTGGGGCCGACCGGCTCCTTGATCACCATGATCTGCGCATTGGCCGCATGAGTGGGATGGTATCGCCATAGACACGCTTGGCCTCTTCCGCATACCACTCGATGAAACCGAGGCCATGGGTGGCGCCGTGAAGAAGTGGCTCGGGTCATCAAAAAATCTCTCGGTTTTTTTCATTGCTCAAGCATAAATCCAATCGATGTCTTGCCCTTGAGCGTCCTCAGTGGCCGGGCACTGTTATAAGCCCATAGATAACCTTCTAGCGGGCCGGCAGTGCCGAGCAGATCCTGCACGGGCCGATGCTATGGCTTAGCTATTATCCCGCCGAGAACGACAGCTCACCGTTTACGGTGTCGCTAGAAGAATTGGTAGGCCATTATGGTCAGCGCTATGCAATCACCGAATTATCGCGCAAGGTCGTGTCCTTCAGTCGTGGCTCAACTTCCGAGGGGCTGACACGACGCCTTTCGCCGACATCGTCTAGCGGTTGATGTCCCTATGGCGCTACATAGGCAGCGACGGGCATTCATTCCCGATGTCGCAAATGGCCGCCTGCAGCGCGGAAGGGCCGTCAACGGCCGCGAGCCCGTGCCCGCTCCTGAATTATCAGCCGCGCAGCGATCACGGCGGCAACAATGCCAGATGCGGCGGCGACGGCCATTGCCCAGCGCGGGCCGGCGTAATCGGCGAGCCAGCCAACGATGGGTGCGCCGATGGGCGTGCCGCCCATGGTGATGGCGATGCGCAGGGCCATGATCCGCCCGCGCATCGTCGGTTCCGTGGAAAGCAGCATGAGAGCCGTGGAGGCGGTATTGAAGGTGAGGGAGGAAAGTCCAGTCAGCATCAGCGCAACGGCAAACAGGAACTCGTTGGGCGCGAGTGCGGCCAGTCCGCAGGAAGCGCCGAAGCATAGGGTGGCGAGGCACAACAAGCGCATATGTGGTCGTTCGCGTTTGGCGGCCATTAGGGCGCCTATTATCGAACCGACCGCCAGGCAGGATGACAAAAGGCCATATTGGCTGGCGCCGCCATGAAAGACGGAAACCGACATGGTCGAAATGTAAATCGGGAAGTTGAAGCCGAAGGTACCGATCAGAAACAGCATCATCAGCATTGCCTTCAAGTCACGACGTTGCCACACGTAGCGGAAGCTCTCGGTCAGTCCACCCGCCTTGCGTCCCGGCCGTGGGCGGACGTTCAGTTCGTTCACACGCAGCAGGCAGAGCGAGCCGAGTACGACGGCGAAGGACGCCGCGTTGATCAGGAATACCCAGCCGATACCGATCGCGGCGATCAGTAAACCGGCCACAGCGGGGCCGATCATACGAGCGGTATTGAAGGATGCCGAGTTGAGCGCTACAGCATTGGATAGAAACTTTTCACCGACTAGGTCGTTGACGAACGTTTCCCGAGCCGGGGCATCGAAAGCGGTGACGCACCCAAGCCCCAGCGCGAAGCCGTAGACCTGCCACAACGTGACCATGCCGGTGATGGTCACCAGCCCCAACCCTAAGGCCAGCAGGCCGAGCAGGGCCTGAGTCAACATGATCAAGCGGCGGCGATCTAAGTGATCGGCGGCATAGCCGGTCAACGGCAGAAGCAGCAATTGCGGCCCGAACTGCAGCGCCATGGTGATGCCGACGGTGCTGGCGTTGTGGTTAGTGAGAATGGTCAAGACCAGCCAGTCTTGGGCGACGCGCTGCATCCAGGTACCGATGTTGGAAACCAGCGCGCCACCGGCCCACAATCGGTAATTATAGACATGTAATGAGCGAAAGAGATGGGTATCGCTCTGCCGCCGAGGATGATTGGAGCGAGAGAAATGACGATTCCAGGCCAGTCTCATATCAAAACTCCTTGTCTTCGATGCCAAAGCCGGCCGAGTGACGTGACCGGCGTCGCTCACATCCAGCGAACCTAACGAACGACTGAAAGAACAGCGCAATGCACGCGCCCAGCTGGAAGGGCTGCGGCGTGTTCTCCCATTGACACTTGGGAGTGGCCGCCTGGCGGCTCCCTGCATTAATGGAAGTCTCTGGCCAGAGAGGTAGTTCTCGATCAATCAGAGTCGGCCGACCAGTGGCGACAGTTGTTCATCAATCGTTAACCGTTGCGTTGTTGAAGGCTTTCCAACAGCCCCTGAAGTAGGCCATAGCTCGTTCGCGTGTTTTGACACGTGGAAAGAGCACACCCAGCCGGCTAGGCTTGGTACGAAAACTACCTACGCTCGACAATACGGCGTTAAAAATCGCCTCAAATGCTCATTTACAGCCCCGTAAACTCCGCTTTTTCGTTGATTTTTGCCTTGTCTAGTCTTCGCTCGCCGACTTTTCGTACAAAGCCTAACCATAGCGTCGAAAATAGCCGGAATCAGGAAATCGCAGCACACCATACTCCAATTGTTTCTAAAGTAGACTCCACTAGACCACAAGATCTTTAGACACATATTCATGAGAGTAGCGATGGCAGCCACAGGCTGAGCCACGGGAAAAAAATAATGCACAACAAGCCCACAAACTGGAGAATGAACATGGGCAACAGAGGGCGTATAACATGCAAGATGTTTTCCCCTGTAATACCACAGGAGACAAAGAGTATGGTTCCCACCGGGGGGGTGACCACGCCGACGCAAAGGTTATAGACAACAATGATACCAAAATGAATGGGATCGACACCAAGGTCTGTAACTACTGGATAGAAGATGGGTACAAATATGAGCATCGCTGGAGTCATATCCATGAAGGTGCCTATGACCAGCAGTGCCACAGAGATGATAACCAGGATGGCGTATCGGTTCTCTGTCAGCGCCGTTATCGCGTTGCCTATAGTGTCGGGGATTGAAGCAAACGTCATGCTCCAGCTCATTAAGCCAGAACAGGCGATCAGAAAAACAATAACACCGACCGTCACCACAGTGTCGCCCACCGATATCGCGAAATTCCTCCAAGACAAACTGCGATATACCATGGCAAGAATAACCGAATAAAGTACGGCGATGCCGGATGCCTCTACCGCAGTAAAGATACCGGAAATAATACCACCCATCACCACAATAATGAGAGAAAGTCCCGGAAGGGCTTTCAAGAAAGTGTTAAGAATGCGGTGCATGCCGCCACGATAACTGCTGGTCGGGTAGTTTCGGCTTTTTGCATGAAAGTAAGCGACGATCATGACACTGACACCCATGATGAGCCCGGGGGTATAACCAGCCAAAAACAGGCCAGTTATCGAAGCCGACCCACCGGTGAGCAGAGAATAGACGATGAGCGGACCCGACGGCGGAATGAGCATACCGGTTGGCGCGGAGGCCGCATTGACGGCAGTCGTGACGCGCCTGTCGTACTGTTTCTCTTCAGCAATAGGCGCAATTACCGTCCCAATGGCGCTGGCTGCTGCCAGGCCGGAGCCGGAAAGCGATCCAAACATCATATTGGCCAAGACGTTGGCCTGCCACAAACTTCCCGGCAAACCCTTGCCTAATTCAAGAGCAAAATCGATCAGCCGCAGCGCAATACCGCCCTTGTTCATGATGTTTCCAGCGAGGATGAAAAACGGTAGCGCTAGAAATCCATAGTTATCAAGTGAGCTGAACATGCGCTCTCCTACCGTGCTGAGTAGCAGATCCAGATCGATCTGTAGACCCAGGGTGAGAACGCCTGACAAGGCTAGTGCAACAGCAATCGGCGTGCCGATTCCAAGCATCACGAAAAAGCTGCCAAAAAGAACCAGCGTCGAGGTGAGCTGAAGATGTTCGAAGACAGCAATCTCAAAGTATTCCGTTTTTCCAAAACCATAAACAAGGCAAAAGAACGCCAGACAGGATGTGACCACCAGAATGAATGCTGCCGCCGAGGTATCCGAACGCAAAAGGATACGCCAGAGCGAAAGCAGCTGTGAGGCAACGATGAATATACCACCGATGACGACAACACTTTGAATGGTACCAAACGGTACCTTTAGGACGGGAACGACAGTAGAACTACTGCTTTCCCCTATCAATTGCCATCCGCCGACTACCATGATCCCACCAAAAAGCAGGCAGAGCATAGCGTTGATGATTTCTACCCGCCAAAAGGCTGAAGCCGGCATTTTATCCTGCAGCAATGGCAGGTTGAGATGGAGATTGGTAAGGAAGCAATATCCCGCCGATAAAAGGCCCAGCCAGACGAACGAATAGGTCAATATGCCTTGGGAGTAGGAGCTTGGCGCATCAAGCACATATCTCGCGATCACCTGATAAATCAGAATCATCGCCATTAGCACTATCACTGTGCCCAAAAGGAACAAAAAGCCATGCAAGAACCGATTATTGGTCATTCGCCCAGCTAACATATAACCTCCCTAATACCCTCGGTGGCTTACCGTCTACTATGAGGGACGGGCGTTTCGCCCTTCAAATTATTGGCCGAAGCGGGGCAGACAACCAAGTATGGCAACCCGCCAAAGCGTCGGAGACCGCGCCATGGATGCGCGGTCACCGTCAGGGTTATTGTTTCGACGCCAGACCGGCAGTCCCGAACTACTACTTGGCTTCCCCTGACAACTCACGATCTTCGATATTGGAGATCATATCCAGAACCTTCCGTTTGGTTTCGTCTTGGCTGGCCTTGGCATAGAGAGGCTGTACGGCCTTGATGAAAGGAGCTTTATCAATGTTCGAAACACTGACGTCCATTTCATCGATGGCGTGCTGAATAGGTTCCTTTTTTGAATCATCGATATAGGCCATGGAATACTGCCCCATCTCATCGAAGATATCCTTGACGATCTTCAGATTCTGACCGCTCAACTTGTCCATGAAGCGTGAGCTCATCACCACGAAATCCGTAAGACGTGTTTGTTCGCTGCGTACAGCATATTTGGCTACCTCACCAAAGTTGTTGACACTTAGGGAAGCCAGTCCGCCCTCTGCCCCATCAATCACACCCTGCTCAAGTGCCGAGTACACCTCCGAATAGTCGAGAGGCGTCGGTGTCGCACCAAACAGACGAATCATTTCTATATAAGTCTCACTTTCCATTGTTCTCAGTTTCATTCCCTGAAGATCTTCGATCGACTCGATGGGACGCGTAGCGTAAATATTGCGAACACCGCTATTGAAAACCCCAAGTGGCGCGAATCCTTTTGATTCAGCATCCTTGAAGAGCTCGGCTTGCACATCCTTGTTGAGAACAACCTTTTCGTATTCATCCAGCGACCGATAAAGATAAGGGAGATTAATGACTTCCATGACCGGGAGAATATTCTCCATGGTACTGCTGCCGACAAGCCCTATATCGACAACGCCACGCTGCAACTGCTGCATATATTCCATTTGTGAGCCTAGCTGCCCATCGTAGAATATCTTTATCCTTACCTCGCCATCGGTCTTACTTTTAATCTCGTCTGCTGCCTTCTGCAATAATATTCCGGCTCCGTTATCCTCACTGACATTTGCCGCAAGTTTGTATATGGCAGCACTCGCCGATGAGTTAATAGCGAGAGTAGTCACCAAGACTATTGCCATTGTTTGCAGTAACTTCATATCGTTCTAACTCCTTGTTAGTAACAATGATCGGGTCTTTCAGTCATCGCGCTTTATTAGATGTCGCTACATAAGTAGCATCAACATAAAATCCAAGCCGCATTAAGCAGCGAAAATCAACATTGGCTGGCGCCCAAAAACCAAGATTTCATCATCATAAGCTACCCTTTCACTCCAGCAATGAATAATTATAATTCAGCAACATTTTTTAAATATTCGAGATTGTCTAAAAGCCGATCTTCAAGCGCTTTTTCTGTTGAGAAGTCTTCGGAAGACACCCAGTCGTCATAGCCAATCGATTTTAAACATTCAAAGTAATATCGGATATCAACCTGTCCGCTTTTGAGAGGAACCCAAGTTGGCTTCCAGATTGCTGCACCATCAGGTTTTCGGCCGTTTGGCTTCCATACGGCGTTTTTGACATGCACATGAGCCAAGTATTCACCAAGGATCTCAAGTCCGGAGAGAAAGCCTTCGTGGCCCTCAATAACGGCATTACCTATATCGTGAATCACACCGACATCATTTGCATTCAGCCCATCCAGCACGCGAATGGCCGCCGACGGGGAGGAAATAATCGTGTCCTGATGCAACTCAACAAGCGCCTTGACCTGATGATGCCGGGCCCTGTCGGAGATCCACTCGAAATTGCCACGCGCGGCATGCAGTTGTTCTCGATAATGGCCGGGGCGGAATGTCGGGGGTTTAACACGAATATGCCTCGCGCCAGCTCGACTGGCGGCGCGTAGCATCCGTTCCAAGCCCGCATAATCATCACAGACCTGATACCCCCCCAGGCCGACGAATTCCAACTGGGCATTTCGTGTCGAGTCGATTACCACTTCCAGATGTTCCTCGAGATTCTCAAGAGGCAACGTTGCTCGGTTACCGGACCAGAAACCTATCTCGCTGTCCGCTTGCTGGTCCGCCACTCGCCACTCGACGCCATCCCAACCTTGGCCTGAGAGTTTTTGCACGGTCTGCTCCGGTGTCCAGTCCGGTGTCGACACTGTAAAAACGGAGAATTTCATGGAAGTCCCACCTGATGGCCCGCTTGAGGTATTGCGATTACTTGCCTTAACTACTGAAATGCCATTTAGCATGCAAACTAACAGAGAGTGACACATTCCTTTATCGGAAAGCGCATTCCAATGTTAGATTCTCGCTTGCTGGAAGCCAATAAGACGTTAGTAGACGCATGACAAATATTCACGGAAAGCTGATATGTTTTTGGCTGATATTGAGTCCGACGATTTTTCCCGCACCGCTGCCATCAACACCGGGCGCTGCGCCACATCCGGGTGTTGTATATCAGTTGCCGTATTAGCTTCCACAAAAGGGGCGCACCAACTCAAGGTATCGGGCCTTGAGAGTATCGATAACCTGGCTGGCATCGCTCTCCCATACGTCATGATTGAAAATCTCGACTTCGATATAACCCTTATAGCCGGCGTCGCTTACCAGCGTAGTTATCGCAGCGAAATCGATGATGCCATCCCCCATCATGCCTCTTGAGAGCAGGGCATCAGCGGCAATTGGCAGATTGAAATCGCATACCTGATAGGAGGCGATGCGGCCCTCCTTCCCCGCACGAGCAATCTGGACGGCGAGATCCGGATCCCACCATACATGGAAGGTATCTACCGCAACCCCTACTTCTTCGGCTGAATAAGGCTGCGCCATATCCAAGGCCTGCCCAAGCGTGGAAAGTACGGCTCGATCGGCCGCATACATCGGGTGAAGCGGTTCCAGGACCAGCCGCACGCCATGGACTCTGGCAACAGGGACCAGTTCACTCAACCGCTCCGCCACCCGTTGCCGGGCTGCCGGTAGATCTCTCTCCCCCTCTGGCAACCCGCCCACTACGAGAAACAGCTCTCGGGTTCCGAGACTCGCAGCCTCGGCAATGGCGCGACGGTTGTCTTCCAGCGCCTCTCGCGCACCATTGGCTGTGGCAGCCGTCATGAAGCCGCCACGACACAGGGACGACACCTCCAACCCTGTATCACGGATGAGTTTCGCAGCACGTTCCAGTCCATATTCACTAATGCGATCACGCCACGGCCCAATGGCCGGAATCCCCGCTCGAGCACAGCAGTCGACCACCTCCCCCAGCGTTGAATATTTAGTGGTAGCCGTATTGAGCGACAATCTTTGAAACTGACTCATGCCTCGACCCCGCATGTCCTGAGATAACTTTTCATCCGCCGTACAGCCAACTCCGGATTGAGTAGCACTCCGGCCCGGTCCGCCAGTTCGAACACACGCGCAAGATGAATGACCGAACGCCCCGAATGTAGCCCTCCAACCATCTGGAAGCCGGGCTGAAGACCGTTGAGCCATGCCAGAAACGCCACGCCAGTCTTGTAGTAAACCGTTGGTGCGCTGAAGAGATGCAGCCCCAGATCGCGAGTCTGATCGAGAATTTTCCGACCTCTTGCCGAATCTCCCCTGTCGTAGTTTTGCAGCGCCGCCGAGGCTGCCGGATAGATCGAAGCGAAGATACCCAGCAATGCATCCGAATGGTGTGTTCCATCGCTGTCTATCAGCTCTGGGTAATTGAAGTCGTCTCCCGTATACAGGCGAACACCTGCTGGCACGGCCATCCGCAGGCGCTTTTCGTGATCGGCGTTTAGCAGCGACACCTTGATACCATCAACTTTGTCTCGATAGGTGTTGATCAGTAGGAGAAAGGACTCCGTCGCTTCGTCAATATTGGAAGATCCCCAATAACCCTCCAGCGCCGGATCGAACATGGGCCCCAGCCAATGCAATATGACCGGGTGATCGGCTTCTTCTAGCAGACGGGAATAGACCTTCAGATAGTCATCTCGGCTGTCGGCCACGGCGGCCAACGCACGGGAACACATCAAAATGGTTTTAGCACCGGCACCGGAGACTACGCTCATCTGCTCCAGATACGCGCGTACAATCTCGTCGAGACCCACCCGGCCGGGCTTGATATCAACCAGATCGAGCTGATCGGTTCCTGCACCGCAAGCTAAAAGATCGCGGAGACTCTTTCCCGCCAGCGCCGGCGAGCCCGAAGCCAACACCGCGTTAGCCTCTTGCGCCGAGCGTTGTATCAACTCGCTGGAAGCATTCCAGTCTAGCCCCATGCCACGCTGCGCGGTGTCCATAGCATCTGCCACCCCCATTCCGTAGGACCAGATTTCGTGACGGAACGACAACGTGGACTCCCAATCCAGCTGGGCCGGCGCTCCAGGCACATTGTCTCCCAACACATCGGGCACAACATGGGCGGCCGCGTAGGCTCTCCGCGATGACAACGGCTTTGAGGGTCGTTGCCATTGTACCGCGGGCTGAGGCGTGTAGCGCCGAATCTCTCCACTGGCATTGGGCAGGCGGATTTCCATCATGATTCCAACCCCTCGGGCACGTTGAGGGTTCGGCGCTCTATGGAGGACTGAATCCCCAACGCCGCGAGACGAACACCCCGTGCCGCCGAGAAGAGGTCGAAGCGGTGAGGCCGTGCGTTGACGACGTCATGCAGAAACTCTGTCCACTGCATCTTGAAGCCATTGTCGAGTGTCTGGTTCGCCGTGGCCTCCAGCCACTGATCTCGATAGGATTCAGTCACCGGTAAATCCGGATCCCAAACCGGCTTCGGTGTCTGCGACCGTTGCTGAGTCATACAGCGATTGAGGCCGGCAACGGCAGAGCCCAGAGTCCCATCGATCTGGAACTCGACTAGCTCATCCCGGAAGACGCGCACCGTCCAGGAAGAGTTGATCTGCGCAATAACATCATCATTCGAAGGAGTCTGAAGTTCGAAAATGCCGTAGGCGGCATCGTCGGCGGTCGCCTCGTACGGCTTGCCGGATTCGTCCCAGCGCTGCGGGATGTGAGTCGCCAGACGGGCATTGACACTTTTAACGCGCCCGAGAAGTCCTTCCAGCACATAATTCCAATGGCAGAACATATCCGTGGTGATGCCACCACCGTCGGCTTCCCGGTAGTTCCACGAGGGTCTCTGAGCCGGCTGGACCTCTCCCTCGAATACCCAGTAACCGAATTCACCGCGAAGCGACAGAATACGCCCGAAAAACCCTTCATCGATCAGGCGCCGAAGCTTGACCAGTCCAGGAAGATAAAGTTTATCGTGAACGACTCCCGCCGTAATCCCTGCCGCTTTCGCCTGTTCGGCCAGCTCGATGGCGTCTTCCAGCGTCTCCGCCGTTGGTTTCTCGGTGTAGAAGTGTTTGCCGGCGGCGATTGCCTTTTTGAGCGTGGCCGGCCGTAGTTGCGTCATCGAAGCATCAAACAGGATATCGACCGTAGGGTCAGCGATGATGCCATCCAAGTCTGTTGTCCACTCTGCCACGTTGTGGCGATTTGCCAGCTCCCGGAGCTTGACTTCATTGCGGCCGACCAGAATGGGTTCCACCTGCACTTTACGACCATTGCCTATATCAATTCCGCCTGCGTCGCGTATCGGCAGAATGGAGCGCAACAGATGCTGGCGATATCCCATGCGCCCAGTAATACCGTTCATGGCGATTCTCAGCACCTTTTGGTTTTCGTTCTTCTTAAGATCATGCATTGAAGGGCTCCTGTTTATTCCCACAAAGGAAAGCGTTTTCCATATTACTGATAAAAACTATGATTTAATCCGTTATGTCCATAAGAATGCCAAGCGAGAGTGTGTAGCGTCTGCGTCAGGCCATGTGGGCCAGCTGCTCCATCGACACCGGATATTGCAGCGGCTCACCAGAGGCGAGGCGCCTCACCTCCTCGATAGCGCTATTGCCGAGGCGTTGCAGTTCATTGCCCAAGGATCCGGCGATATGCGGTGTGAGAATGACATTGTCCGGCAAATCACGGAGCGGATCATTATCGGGCAGAGGTTCAGGATCCGTGACGTCTAGGATAAGGTTCAAGCGCCCTGACTGCGCTTCCTCTCGCAGCGCGGCATGATCCACAAGCACACCACGCGCCGTATTGATGAAAAAAGTTCCGTCACGCATCAGAGCCAGGCGACCACGGTCGATCATGCCGATAGTCGACGGCAGAACGGGGGCGTTGAGCGAAACGATATCACTGCTTCCCATGAGCTCATCGAGGGATACGCGAATGGCGCCAATTCGAGCCGCTTCCTCATTATCAATAGTGGGGTCCGATATTAGGCAATGAAAGTCGAAAGGCTGCAGCAGTCGACACAATTCGCGTCCGATTTTAGACGCCCCGATAATTCCTACAGTGCGACCGCAATTGCCGATATCTACAGGCAAAAGCGATTTTTGAAACGCTGAGCGAGCAGACCGGTAGACGCGCTCGGCTTCGAATATGCGTTTTCCGCATAACAGAACCATCCCCAGCAGATACTCCGCCACGGGGCGGCTGTTGGCATTAGCGGCGGTCGTAACGCTGATACCTCTCTGCCAACTTTCGACCGAGATGTACCCCTTGATGGCGCCCCCCGCATGAGCAATCAGCGACAGATCGGGAGCCTGAGCCAGGACACCGTCATCAATGAAAGGACATCCCCACCCCGTAATCAGTACATCAGTATGCGCCAGAATCTGCCGAGCCCGTTCGGTATCGAACCGCGTCAGCGCTACGGCATCTATCACATCGGCGAACGCCGTTAGGCGCTGCATTGCGTCGGGTGAGATCAGCCCCTCTCGAAGCTCGATGGGGCTCATGGCAAACGCGACCCTTGGGCGATGGCCGGGTTCACGATGACGGTTGGTGAAAATCCTCTCGTCTCCCATCGAATGATCTCTCCGTACCGTGTGAGTCATGACGCCATCAGGCGCCCGGTGAATGATATTCCCGCATATCGAAGGCAGGCACCTCTCGCCCCTGAGTAGCAAAGCGGTCGTCCAGGCCTTCGAAACATTCAGCTCGAGGTGGGATCCTCCATTGCGAGAGGCCCTTGTCAGGGTTGGTAGACGTTAAGATGGCGCAGCGTAACGTGACCTTCCCGCTGGCGATGTGATAGCGCAATTGAGGCACGCAGGTCCGCGGGAAAACGATATTGGTATTCGCTGGCGGGCGTTGAACTTTTGGCAGAATTTCGAGGCCGCCATTCAAGGCCAGAATGCCGCTGAAATCACTGTCATCAACAACCCAGACCGACGACGAAGTCTCTTCGGTCCGGTCCGGCTCGTGCCCCTCTATCGGTATCGCAGTGCCCCCTTCCGCCAGTAAAAGCGGCCGTGGCGTGGTAATGCGATGTTGACGCAGTTCCCAGAGACCGTCGGTCATCAGCGTCGTTTCCACCATCACGTCCGGCCACGGATGCCATACTGAACGCAGCGCACCCTCAATCCAGAGCGCCTGATCACAGGACTCCCGTACACGGTAGTGCAAACCATCCTCGGAGAGCGCTAGCACCCCATCGAAGGCATTGGATTCGAACCCGCGCTCGTCGTTCTCGATGGAAAAGCCATACCGCGTCGCATAGGAAAATTTGGCGTACTTCTCCGCCGTGCCACGCTGGTTGGGACGATACTGCCCGACCGCTAGCGCAAACCGCTCTCCATCCCGATCGAACAGGATCATTCCTGGCTCGGGCAGCGTTACAGGCGACTCCAGTAGGGGTGCCACCGTTTCCATGGCCTGCCAGAAAGGATGGCTTTCAGGCTGTGCGAGCGCGACGAAACTCTTGAACGCCCAGTAGGGAGATCCGGGTGAATTATATCCTTCTGACATCATGAGGTTCGGGTAGCCATAGCCAATGGAGAGAACACCGTCACGATCCAAAATGGGCTGGCGCTGCCACCAGCGCAGATGCCGCAACAAATATCCTTTGATTTCGCCCCAGGGCAGAACCTCGACATCGGCAAAGACCAAGGCAGCCCAGAAGCTGCCACAGGCAAACCGATAAGTGAGGCTTCTCCCATATGGAAGAATGGCACCGCTGTCAGCACACCAGAGCCTGAACTGCTGCGCCAGCATGCGGGCTCTTTCCACGTAGCGTTCGCGCCACGGATCGCTCTGCGGCGCGAAACGGGTATAGATCAATCCATAGAAATGCATCGCGAAGGGTATGTAGTGATCGACACACTGCCGTGGACCATCCCGATACCAGCCGTTTCCAAGGTAAAAGGTATCGAGGCGCGCCAATCGCGAATGCGCCGTTTCCAGCTCGTTTGAGTATCCGAGATTGAACAGCGCCAGATCGATCAACACACCGAAGAATTGCCAGTTGTTGTCAACAAATTGGCATCCGCTGGCGTACCCGAGATAAGAGGCGATATTTCGACGCGTTTCCGACGATAGAGGTTCCCATAGCGCCTGCGGCGCCATCAGTAGTGCATAGGCGATGGCCGCTAGCTCGACGAGTCGCTGATCTCTGTCGACCGGCCATCCCCAGAAGTCCTGATGCTCCGGATCCATACCATGGCCCAACCCTTCCCGGTAGCGCGCCGCCAGAGCCGATGCTTCTCCTCGCTCAAAGATGGCTGCCAGCCCCCATAGAGGGCGCGCAAAGCCCTCGAGCTCCGCCGCATCGGGATCGAAATGGGCTCCTGTCGCTGCAAGCCTGACTCTGGCGAAGCCCGGCGAAAACCAGGGAAGCAGCGCCTCGAAGCTTTGCATCATGGCCGATTGCAGATCGGCGCGGGACTGTAATGGGTTGTCAGCCCATGGACACGCAAACGCGTAACGACTGGTCATCTAATGGACTCCTCACAACTCACCTCGGCCATTCGTTTCCCGCGACGGAGGAATGGCGCCATTGCCTGGAAAGCGTTTTCCAAAATATCGATAAAAAAACCTCATCTCAATTGAACTTAAGTTGCATCATGAGTGGGAACTGAGGGATCGGGCCAAGTACGCCAGATGCTGGAGGCTTACTAGTTATCTCAGGGCCCTTCGTCGTGGTTTGGAATTTCGTCCCCGGCGTTAGTCATGATATAGCCTTCACAACGATCCAGCACCGCCGTGGCGATGACCTGATTACCATCGATCTTACCCAAGTCCATAAACGACTTATTGGAGGCCAAAATCGTGCTGGCCCACTCGTAGCGCCGGTTGACTAGGCGGAAGAATAGACTGGCTTCCTCGCGAGTCATCGGCAGGTAGCCCATCTCATCAAGGATCAGCACCTTGGGATAGGTCAACTGTTGCAGTTGCCAATCCAGACGATTTTCCTGGCGGGATCTGACTAACATGCTGACCAGCCGGTCGATGCTCATGAACAGCAAGCGGTGACCGGCTGCGACGGCTTTGACAACCAGCGTTATGGCGAGGTGCGTCTTCCCGCCATTTAGCAGGCCGAGCAGCCACCATATACTCGCTGCGTTCGACGAAGCCCAACCCGGCCAGCCCGCACACGATCTTTTGGCCGATACTCGGCTGGAAGCTGAAGTCAAACTGCTTCAAGGTCTTGATCCTAGGAAGACGGGCCTGCTTGAGACGAGATTCCAGACCCTTCTGATGGCGAGCGCCTGTTCGAGAAAATCGCGATAGTTCAGGTCCTGCTCGCTGGCATGCTCGCAGAGATTGTCCAGGGGAGACCTGGAGACGCCTCATCTTCAGCCGAGCCAGTAACTGTTCCAGACTCATTGCAGCACCTCCTCGGCCCAGTAAGCCTCCAGCAACTGGCGTATTTGGCCTAATCCCTCAGCCCCGCTCATGATGCAACTTAAGTCCAATTGAGATGAGGTTTTTTTGTCGATAGCTTGGAAAGCGCTTTCCAAAAATGGATATATGTCTAGGAAACTCTATGGGAAAAGCCAGGGGAGCCGAATCCCAACCCGTACTTCGCATAGCCATGAATGGTATTAACGGTCGTACGGGATACCGACTCTTAGCCTTTGGTTGTCATCTTACTCATATGAGAAGGAGGGAATACATGGTCTAAAAATAAAAGTTATCAGATCCTAAATTATAATATTAAATTTTGGTGAACAGCAAAGTAAAGGTGGCAAACAATGGTTGAATTTCGCACAAACTCGCCTAAGGCTGTAGTCGGTCTCTCGGCTATTCTCATACTGACAATAGTGCCTGAGGTAGCTTTTGCCGGGCCTTGGCTGGAATATCGGCCTGCCTACTATACTGCGACAGATAGTTACAGTCCTCGTTATTTGGCCGGCTATTCTTTTGATAACGGCGCCGGCATCATGTTTACGCAGGCTTATAACTCCGAAAGCCTCATTGATGACTACGATTGGAGTTTTTCCGAGTTGGAGGGCTGGTATCCGCTTTGGCATCCCACCGACAAAATTCGCATTCAGCCGGGCGGCCTATTAAATTTTAATGATAATGGAATGGGTATCAGCGGCTATCTAGACGTGAACTATACGTTCACGGATAAGTTCAACGTTAGCGTTCGGTACCGATACAATCATAGCACCTATACCAGCCTCGATTTGCATGACCGAGGCCGTCACGACGATACACACCAGATAGTAACATATTGGAACTACCGTTTTACCGATAAATTTTCTTATCAATTGGAAACGGATTACTTTATCAAGACCAACGGCGACGGGTTCAAATATGCTAGCGGTGACGACACTAAGTGGCAATGGTTTCATAAGTTTAGCTATCGGTTTTCACCGTCTTGGAAAGGGTATATACAAACCGGGCTTAACCAGGCTGATTCGATCGGTAATGAAGACGATTATCGTGTGCGCCTAGGGCTTAGATACTTCTTCTGACCTCCCGCTTGATCAGGAGTATTCAGGTTAGTCGTGTCCAGTATTTCTAGGGAACCGCTGAACAACTCGATTCTGGATGGCTGAGACGTTCAGCGTGACCAGGCTATTGTCTTAGCAGTCTTAAGCAGGCTGGGCAGCCTCAAGCTCCATGTGCAACCCTAGGTGCTGGGTACCCGGCCAAGGTGGCGAGCCATGGTACGAAGGGATAGGCAGCGTCAACATGATAGCCGCCTGCTCACCGGCGGTGAAGTGATAGAAGTGGCGAGTCATGACAACATCATAACCATACGTAATGATCATGTGTTGCATTTAGAACTTGAGATCCAACACCTAGCTAAGAATGCCGTGGCGCCAAGCGTCGCGGCATTTTTCTTGGTGCAGCTTTGTCTTCAGGCATGCTCGAATGGCTAAGATAAGCTTCACGGGGCCATGTAGCGTGGCCCGTCATTGACCTCGCGCAGGCGCTGAATGACATGATCGGAAGAGAACAGTGGCTCACGAGAGGGGATCGTAGACTTCACCGCGGGTTTCGTTAATGACCAAATCAATGGCGTAGCAGGTGTCGTCGATTACGGCCCGGTAGCCCGTGACATACTGAAAGTGGCTCATACCGGCATCGTCGATTGTGAAGTATCGGGTAGGAGGCGGGTTGCCCACAGTCCTCCCACGGCACCGAAACGTCGGACCGGAGGATCCGTACCACGGCGGTTCCTGCCGCCCCATTGTAGGACTTGAGCTTCGTTCCACTGAATTCGCCCGTCTGAGTGTTTATGAACGCTTCGACAGTCTTTGGGCTTGGGGCCTGCCGTACAGTTATCGAGAGCCTTTCGGAGAGGCTTCTGTTTTTGCACTTCAGAGAAAAATCAACTATCCACCCGTAGCAAGTTCGGCCCTTCGGCTTTTGGTTGAAGAGTCTACTCTGGCCTCTACTGACTTCTGCTCGCCTGCCCCGTGTAGTGGTCAACTAAACCCGGACAGTATTTTAAGTTTTCCCGCGACAACAGGCGGCATGCCACCATTGAATGCATGAGGGCGTTGCCTGTTGTAATAGCCCATCAAGTAGTCGCCAATATCCTTCC